>SDBV01005151.1_pt1 | contig 18529 bp, 9 predicted proteins | sample 2277081 | NCBI WGS metagenome assembly SDBV01 (sample SAMN10402039, study PRJNA504765) | marine sediment metagenome | isolation source: marine sediment core GS10_PC15, 223 cmbsf | place: Arctic Ocean: Southern Knipovich Ridge | collected 2010 | reverse complement strand
CTTCTAATATTATACGTAGCCGATTGAAGGGAATCAGTGGTCAATTCGATGCAGTAAATAAAGCCATCAATCGAATGAGCAAGTCTTATAATAAATTTGCTAAAGAGGAATTAGGTAAACCCTCTATCAAAATACTGACGGAATCACAAACTCGTAACATGGACATACAGTTAAGAAAATCCAATCTTATCGTTCTAATGAAACAGAGAGAATTAGTTGGCGTCCGTCGTCTATTAGAAGCCGAAAAGAAACGAAACCAGCTCATACAAACAGAGAGAAGAGACAGTGAAACAGGTAGAAGGGTGCTTGAACACAATCTCGAAACACGGAAGGCGAGTCTAAGATTCAGTAAAGATATAACCATACAGTTACAGGCAGAAGAAATTGTCCTTAAGAAGCTGATAAAAGATGAAAAGGAGAGAGAACACTCTCTTCAGTTCCAATTGGAACTAATAAGAAGAGCCAGGGGTATGCTTGACTCGCAACGGATGCCAGCAAGAACCGGGAAAGGTGGAGTAACCGGAGAAGCAGAAGGAGGCATGCTGATTTCATCATTTGAGAATAGAGCAGGTCAGGCTCGTATTTCAGGAGCAAGGGAACAATTGCAGAATATTTTAATGGGAACTGTAATCCCGGGGCAAACAGAGACCGCCGCTGGATTCGAGAAATTGGCAAAAACAGCCTTACAGTTTAGAAAACGGGTAGAAGAATCCATGAAAGCCTTAGATAAAGCTGGGAAAGATCAAACTGAGATTATGGCAGCAGTAGGAGCAAGTCAGGAGAAAATACTTTCAGTAGAGGAGGAACTCGGAAATAAACGAGATCAAATGGCTACAGCCATGGCTGTCGCAAAAACCGCTGCTAAATCATTTGCTATCCAGATGAAGTCCTTGGCGAGAGAAGAAGCCTTAGTTGCCAAGGAAACAAAGAAGATCACCCAGAGAAAGACAACCTACAAGAAAATCTTAGAGGATACTCGAAGGGATCTCGTAAAGTTCAGGAAAGAACAGGAGAAAGTCAGGAGAAAAACTAACAGCCTGGGAAGATCTCTCAGTCGAGCAGGCAGACAAGCCAGGAACTTCGGTCGTAATCTACAGTTCACAGCCCGAGACATACTATTTACTGTAGGAGCATTGGGTTCATTTGCAATATTTGGAGTCAAATCGTTCGCCGAGCTTGAAAAATCAGCTATCCAGTTAGGAATAGCTATGGGTGAGACCGGAGATGCTTTCGATGTAGGAATGGCTCAGATCAAAGACGGCTTCGACATAGCCAGGAGCTTCGGAGTATCGTTACAAGAGACTGCAGAAATGCTTATCGAGGTTCAACAGGCAGGATTCAGGGGAGCAGAATCTATGATCGTATTCAACCAGGCTGTGCTACTTGGTAAAGCCACATTTTCTGATACACAAACAGCAGTCGATACCTTAACAGATGTCATGGTATCATTCAGGGAATCATTACCACAGGATACATTCTTATCAGCAGCTAAAGCCTCAGATATTTTGACTAATACAGCTAACCAAACTAACATTACATTGAGCGAATTACGAACATCAATGCAGTTCGTCTCAGGTATTGCAGAAGCTTATTCATTCAGTTTAGCAGATGTAGCAGCAGCACTCGGAGTTTTGCAACAGGCTGGTATTCCACCTTCAGTTGGAGCAAGAAGGTTCGGTAGTGTCCTGGATTCATTAGCTACCAAGGGTAAGCTCTATATTAGAGACTTCCTCGATCCAGCAACCGGAGAGCTTAGATCGATGGGAGAACAGTTCGATTTACTACAAGTCCAATATGATAGTTTTGGAACAGACCTTGACAGAGCTGGGTTCTTATCAGAATTGTTCGGAGCCAGACAGGCAGAATTAGTTAAGAAGATATTAGCTAATAGAGATGCTCTCGATGAACTGGCAGAATCTAATAGAAACGTAAATGGTATAACAGAAGAATTTGCTAATGACACTACACCACGGTTAGATCTGGCATTAAAAGCAGTGATCAATACTATTGATGAGATGAAAATAGCCACAGGAGAAGCCATAGGAAAACAATTAATGCAAACAGGTGTCTTAGAGAGATTAGTAGATGTTCTAAAAGATGCGGCACCATTCTTTGAAGAGATTGGGGCGGGAATAGGAAAAGGAGTAACCAGATTTCTGGAAGATGTAGTCAACTTATTCCGATGGATTACCAAGGGGACCGATGCCGTCACAAATGGATTAGAGGCAACTACTACACACGGTCAACGCTTTGCTAAGATGATGATGGATCTACTGGACAGGATAGGAATAAGATTTGGATTTATAAAATTTATATTTGATGGAATAGGTAAGATAATAGATAAAATCTTCGGTGATACAGGTGGATCATCTGTAGAAGCTATAGCATCCGGATTAACACAGATAGCATTGTTTGCTGTTGCAGCTGTGCCAATATTGGCTGGATTAGGAGTAGCCATCGAAGTTGTAGGAGCAGGCATTTCGCTTTTGACACCAGTTCTTGGTGGATTCATATTTGCACTTAATACACTCAAGACAACCATGGCATTAGGATTCCAGGGAGCAGGAGCTGCAGCCTCTGGAGCAAGCGGATTCAGTAAGATTATGGCTGGTATAATAGGTGGAATCATTGGTGCTACCATCGGACCGATCATTGCAGGAGCTGGAGGCGGACCCGAGGCTGCTGCTATCGTTGGAAGAGGAGCACAACTTGTATTTCACAAGGCTCTATTTGATGCCGGTGGAGGACTCATGGGATTTGTAAAACTCCTTGCTAAAGCATCTATTGTTATATCAGTAGTAGCATTTGTTATAGGAGGACTCGTAGGAGCAATTCAAGCAACGATCAAGATTTTTGATAATCTTGGCACCAGCATGGAAGGTCTGACTGGAATTAGTGATGGTTTAGGAGCAATCTTCGGTGCAATTATGGGTGTCATTAATCCACTTATGCAGATACTTGGAGATATATTACGTCTATTCTACGAACTCGGAAGATTTGCAGGAGTAGTCTTGATACAGGGTTTATTAGGAATCATTGATGGATTCGCCAGGTTAGTAGGTGGTCTATTTGGAGCAATAACTGTATTACTTAACCTACAGGATCTCTGGGACGATCTCGGTAGATTAACTCAATGGTTACTGGATGGATTGGATAACTTAGCTAATGGGTTCACTGAAATGGTCGATGGAGTAGCTAAAGCAACAGATATACTAATAAATTCACCAGAGATCTTGGTAGAAGGTATTTCTAATGTTATCGTTATGATAGGAGATGCTATCGTCAAGGTTATTATGGATGGATTTAATGCACTTACCTTTGGTGCAAAGGGTCTGATTGAAGACTTTGAACAGGATCGGTGGCAACGTAGTGGAAAAGGCTCGATAGAGGAAAGAACATGGAGTAGTCTCGGAGACGTTGCCAGGTGGTTTAGTAGTTTCCAAACAGGTGGAACAGTTCCAGGGGCAGGCAGTGTTCCAATTATTGCTCATGGAGGAGAACCAGTCTTCTCCTCAAGAGATGCAGATACTCTAAATACTGCTATACGTATAGCCGATGGTAGAAGCACCACAAACAATAATAATAACGTTACTCAGAACATTACTTTTATTATCAAAGCAGATGATCCCATGGAAGCAGACAGAACAATTAAGCAAATATCTGAAAAATTAAAACAGGTAATGGCATGACTACCAAATATAAGTTTAATGTAAAACAAACATGGAAATGCATCAAAGCTGGACTTAAGCACGTGAAAACATTAGAACCATGGCAAGTAAGGTTGATGCAGAAATATTATCCACATCTGGATTGGTGGGAAGTATACAATAAATGACGTTTAAAGTATTCGCTCAGTTCCAACAGATGGAAGAAATAGAAATTAATTTTGTCAGTTTTACTTATACTCAAGCCATAAATCAGGTTGGGATCTTTAGTGTAATCATGGAAGCAGACATGCTTAAGTTTATGATCCCAGGGATGGATATGCGAATTGAATGGAGAGGTGAACCAATGTTCTCTGGGAGATTCGGAACATTAATAGATGATACTGAAACTACTGTTACGTTTAATGGGAAGGACGAAATGGGTAAACTTGGTGATCGATTAATAGATTGGGCAGCAGCTAACACCACCACACCCTTCTTATTAGAAGCCGTCAATGCAACTCTTGCATTAAGACAATTGTTCAATACTTACACTGGTAAGACAAGCACAGATACGGATTACAATTATATTACTTATGTTGATGCTACCAACACCTCCAAAAAATGGAAGTTTAATAATCGAACGCTTGCTGATGCTCTGATTGAACTGGCTAATAGTTCAAGTGTTAGTGTAGTTGATATAGGATTCTCTATCTGGATAGATGGAAGAAAACGAGTCAGGTTCAACCCACTTGGTTCGGGAACCTATCACGATAATATTACCTATAAGGTTCAGTCCCTGAGCTTTGACAATACACAGGTCGTTAATGATGTTAAATTCATTGGTGGAGTCCCACCAATAGTCCCAGGTGACAAAGACTTCTTTACTGAAGACGGAACCCCAGGTGGAACACCTACAGGTTGGTCATTAACCTATAACCCCAGCTCAGATGCTGGAATACAATTATATGATCCAGAACAAGATGCTCCAGTTGTCAATACTGGTGGGGTGCGAGAGGGAAATTATGCGATCAGAATTAATATTATTAATGATACTCCATCTATAAACGCTTACTGTAACTTCTCCAATCAGACCGGTTCATTCGGGTTTGAAGGAACCTCAGCCGATTGGAGTGATGGCGAAGGAGATGTTTGTAATTCAGCAGTCAAAAGAGCCAAACAATATGAAGATGTTGATCTGGGTAATTTAATCCTTGATACTATAACAGTATCATTTAGGTGGAGTCAAGATCAACACGGAGAGGTTGGACTAACCAGGAATCCGGTAGTAGATTGTGCATTCCCACTTTTTCAGGTTTATATCAATACAAATGATGGACAGGAATATCTTACCAATGGGAACTCACCAACAGCTAACCATATTGCTACAAAAGAGATTAGGACAGGTGACACTTTTCAGATTTATCCCAATAAAGGCTGGAAAAGATTAGTTCTTTACCCGGTCTCAAGCGGTTCAGTATCCCTAAAGGCTAATGATATCGAGGGTATTATTTTCAGAATGTCAGGTATCACTTATAGTATGAAAGCAGCGAACTGTCATTTATGGATCGATAATTTAAGCTTTCAATTTCATCAGATTAATATTGTCAAAAGAAATACTGATTCTATTAATAAGATAGGGATCAGAACTAAGTCATTCAGTAATCCAGATCTTAAGGATTGGCAGACTGCTCATCAGACAAGCAGGGGGATACTTGCCAGGTTAGAAAAAGAAGTTATTACTGGAGATGTAGAAGTGCCGTTCAACCCTAACATTCGACTTAATGATATGATCAATATTATTTGGAAAGGAAAGCGTTTTAAGCTACTGGTCAGAGCTATTACGGTCACGTCAAAAGAGAAAATGGTAATGATCCTCGGATCAGAGAACCCTGATATGTTAGCAATATTATCTGCGTTTAGAGTAATGAACGTCAACACACAAACAGCGGGTCAAGGATACAAGCTCAATGCGACCTTCGATCAAGATACATGCTTTGAATTTTGTCAAGCACAATGTGAAGAGGTCTGCCAGAATGATAAAAATCAAACGGTAACCGGGATACTTACTACGGAAGGTATAGTTGTTAAGAATCCCTGTTTAGAAAATTGTGAGACCTACTTGGAAGTTGAGACCAGATAATGTCCAAAAGAGGAACTGCAATATTTTTACTATCAGTATGGACTCTAACATTATTTATAGGGATGATTCTATATACACCACCAGATGATATATCTGATGAGTGGACAGTCATAGAAATTCAGAGCATATCAGAAGAGAAACGAGATATCAATATCAGTATTAATAATAAACTTACACTTACCTGGAATGTTGAATATACATGGATCTCACTACCATCACAAGATTACGAGATAATATATAATAGTCACCCGGACACGCGATGGAGATTTTTCACATACACCAGAACAGAAGCACCTACAAACCTATTATTTGGTGATGCTATCTTCGATGGACCGTATGGAGTCAATAGCACCAGTATAACTATTACATCAAAGTGTGAAGCTAAATTTTCATTGTATAATTATGACCTTGATCTCCTGTATAATGTGACTACCAATGATTCGTCCATTACGATCCAATTACATCAACGAACTTGGATACTTGCTAATGGCTCACTATGTTTCTGGAATATAAGATCATAGATAAAGCTTAAATAGGCTGTATAAAATATGCAATCGTCAAGCTAAGAACCAATCAACGGTTCTACTCAATATCCCTAAATTTATGGTGAAATAATGGCAGCCCCTCCAGAAAAAGTTAAACCACAACCAGAAGTTGCACCCGTTGTAGCTCCGGTTAAATCAAAAAAGAAATCCACTGCTAAGAAAAAAGCAGTCGCTAAAGCCCCGGTAGAAGTCAGTAAAGAAGGCAAAGAACAGGCACGAGTTCCTGTTAAGTCCGATATTTTTATTTGGCAACCCGGGAAACAAATACAGGAAATGTTTGATTTTCAAGTCAAACTTATTGAAAACATACAGGAAATTGTTTTGGATCTGTCCTCTAATAGGAAGCAGATCAATACTGGAATGATTCATACCGTCCTGAAAGAATTAGATTTCGTAAAGGAAGCAGGTGTAGAAATTAAGCACGAAAGTATTAAGAAACTATTAGCTAAACACTTTAATATCCATAACTCAAGAGCTGGTAGACACACGTATGAGTCAGCAAAAATTCAAGCCCTCTACCCCTCCACAGCAGAATAACCAGTATAGTGAGATTACTGTCAACTTAAATGAAGAGTGCAATTTTCGTTGCACTTACTGTTTTATCCCCAAGCAACCAAAGTTTATGACCGTGCAGGAATCTCTTCATGTCTGTGAGGTCATTAGAGATTTATTAGAAGATGGAGGAAAGATACACTTTTTTGGCACAGAGCCTATGTTATCCTACCCTTTAATGACAGGTATGGTGAGCTGGTTCCAAGAGAATATGAACAAAAGCTTTACTCTTGGGATGACAAGCAACGGTTCTTTAATAGATAAAACTAAAGCAAAATGGTTAAAAGAAAATAAGTTTGGTGTATTGCTTAGTTGCGATGGTATAGCTGAGGCTCACGATTTGCACAGAGTGTCTAATACTGGTGATGTTACTCATAGTAGGGTTGTGCGTGGTTGGGATAACCTCTTGGATTCGGGCATAGTGCCAGCCATTGCTGCAACCGTAACCCCTGACACGGTTAAGATGGTGAAAGACTCGGCGGCTTTCCTTCTTGGACGCTCGCAACAATTCGTGCATTTCAACTTAGACACTACACATTCCGGCAAGTGGTCAACCTGGGAACTCCATAAACATTGGCTCAACCTTGCTACATGGTATGTTAAGGAAGGATTTAAATTAGGAACAATAAGAAACTTTCAGAATGTAAAACGAGCTTATAAAAGAACTGGTGGAGCAAAACCTCAGAATCGTGTTACCTGTGGAGCCTGTCAGAAGTCTATCGGTATCGATACTGACAGCTCTATTAAGCCCTGCCACCGTTCTAACTTAGAACCAGTTGGACAGATAAATGAAAACGGAGCCACTTTCTTTAACGATAAGTTTTTGAAGATCCAAAACTACGACTTTAATCAGTGTCATTCCTGCCCTGCTTATCCGTGTAGCACCTGCTATTCAAACTTCCAAGATGCAACCGGAAGTATGTATGCTCTAAATCAAGAATGGTGTAAGACACAGCTTGTAAAGTGGCAGGTAAACGAAATAATCTTTAAAGATGTAGTTCCCTATGCAACGATTCGAGATTGATGGAACACCCTTTCATGCTATTCGTGAACTAAACTCTAATGTTAACATCTCTCTTTTAGAAGGATATATATCCTCTTTCCCAACCTCTTCAACTATTCCAGTATTTACACTAATGTTTAATGGTATAACATACAAGGAATATATTGCTTTGACTACCAAAGCTATTAGTGGAGCCAAGAAGATCAAAGGACCAGATGACGTCAATTATATGGTTATTGCCAATCGTTTAAGCTACTCAGAGACATCAAAGAATCGATATAATATTGACATAACTTTCCAGAAGGTCGAGGGCATTATCGTAACCTCAAAAGCTATTTATATTGAGAACGACTGGGAATACATCATTGATGAATCATTCGAGAATGCGGAATGGACAGGTTCAGATATAACAACTGTAGATGGCATAGGGAGGACAGGTGGAAAACAACAATCTTCTATCACCTGGGAAAAAGAGACTGGCACTGTTAAATCGGTAGCCGATGCAGAAGCATATGAAGGGGGAGATGTCCTCAAGACAGATGGAGGACGAGTCACTATTAATGCATACGCAAGAGATGTCCAGATCGAAGGAATGTTTAACTGGCATCTTGAACCCAATATTATAACCATTGATCTCTTAAAGGATGGAAATTTTGATAATGGTAATTTAGCAACTGATTGGGATGACTATGATTCTTTCCATCCAAGTCTTCCTCCAGCTGCAACTACAGGTGCCTTTTTTCGTCAAGCAGGGGCATGGGGATGTAAAATAACTCCTTACCAATCTCCAACTTATTACGAGGGCTATATTGAACAAAATGTCATGATCCCTGTTGATAATATTACAGCCTTTACTGGATATTCCAAGCTTTTCTCGACTCGAACAGTTACAATGAAGGTCACATATACCGATGACACGACAGATCAATATACTCGCACATCATCTTCTGGAACATGGGTATTAGACAACTACCTGAGCACATTGGCTGCTGGTAAGATTATTAAGACCATACGCTGGACACATTCACCAAATAGAGGTTCAGACTCAGCAATTGACAGTCTCAGTATGACTACAAGTGGCATCAGTGAAAGTGAGGAAATTGATCTCGGACTTCTCGATCCTGCAGACTATGCAATCATACGGTGGCATACTCCGATCGATGGAGATGGATATAGCGATAGTATAGAATTATATATGGATCGAATCTCTAATATCATTTACTTGGCTTATCGAGAAGGGACAACACAGAAAATTATCACCCCCCAAAAACCAATACCAATGGATATCGATACATGGTATAGTTTTAAAATCATAAACATTGGTCATAATGTCAATGTCTGGATAAATGGAACACATATATTTTCAGTTCAGCTCGAGAAGGCAGTAACTGCTGGTATCAATACTACTGGAGGTATTTCATTTGAATCAAACGGCGCTGCTACTAAAACAATGTGGTGGGACACAATCCAGGTATCTACACCTAAAAGAAGTATTATAACATTACCACCTGGATCAGAACCGATAGGATCTTACTCTAATATACACACACTCGAGACTCCATACGGAAAAATATATAGAAGCATAGGAAGAGAGAAACAGCTTATCGGGAGATGGGAAGAGACTGGACCAGACTGTATCCTCTATACGGACTTCAGAGACAAGAATGCTTCCCATCCAAAAAACTACGCCTTTAACCTGGACAGTTCAGTTACTAATGATGGATTCGATCTGATCTCCAATGGATCAATCATCGAAAACGGGGGGATAAGTGGTAATGCTTTACGATTAGACAGTGACCTTAGTGTTCCGGGAACAGCATCCCCTGAGAAAACTAAGTTTATAATCTTTCCTTATCAGTTCGGATTTAATACTAATGGTAAGGCGACCGTTCGTATTAGAATGAAGTTCCACGAGTTCTCTACTGGAGAAGAACCTATGGTCATCTATGCCCATCGGACTTCAAGCCATAAAGAAGCCATAGAACTTCGGATGATATATGAAAGAACATCTGTCCAGGAATTTGCTGGGACAAGCAAGATTTATCGGGTAAAGATTATCCAGTGGAGCGAGGGCTCAACAGGAACTGCCCACTACATGGATCTCGAATTGGAGAAATACTATGATTTTGTTTTTATCTGGGATTACGACAATAATTACAAGATGGTATACCTGGACGGTAAACCAATCAGTAAGGATTATGATATAACTGATGCTCCAGCTGCTATTACATTATACAGTATTATTGGAGGTAACACTTCTACCGACACATCAATTTATCCTACTGGCAACTACAGGATAAATGCGACTGTCGATCTAATAGCTATCTATAGAACAGTTATCCATCCTATTAAGGGACAAGGTTTGATATCAGCTGAGAATGTGCGAGCCTACCGTATTCCCAACAGTTCTATACTTGACTGGTGGAGAGACTCAGCTAATGTCATCGATCAACTGGAAGTGGGTTGGACACAGCGTTGGACAGGAAAGACCTCTCAATATGAGTTTGCAGCCTTCAATGATTTTCCAGAAGTAGCAGCTCTCTCAACTGGCACACTACACGGTGGAGGTATCTGGAGTCAGACAGATATGCCCGATCTCGCATTCTATAACTCATTTATTCTTAATGGATTGGACTCACGTATTCGTATAGCAGATCGTCAGTTTTATAAGGAAACATGGCACGGAGCACCAACCACTTTTGTTATCTGGTTCAAGCACGATTCCGCTGAAATTACAGATGGATATCTCTGGTCTATTCCATATAATAGTAATACAGAATACGGAATTTTTTTCTTATGGGATGATTCAATTAATGCGTTAAATGTTAGGATTCTCCAGACTATCTCAAGCTCAGAAACCGAAGATATGCTGATTTATATCAACTCGAACGATGACACCTGGCACCAGTATATTGTAGTGGTAAGTGCCAATTACTGTCAACTCTATCGAGATGGTAGATTAATCCGAGATCAGTTCCTTACATGGTCAGATTGGGATATAGTTAATGCCCATAATATTTCCTATCATTCGGTTGGATCAGTATATCCTTTTGAAGCACCCTGGGCTGGAATCGCTACTCATATTTTAGAAGGAAATATTCATGGCTGGTTCTGGATAAACAAAGCTATTACCCCTGCTGAAGCCAAATTACTTTACCAGACATATCCAAGAAAAGCATGGTATATCCCCGAATCACGCCAAACCTGGCAAGGACATCAATATTTATTAAAGGAGAACAATGAAGACTTTGCTAAAGAAACTAATGTCTTGGGCATGTGGACTTTTCATGACGGAACACCAGACCATCAATTGACCTATATCCATGATACAAGTGCTAATGTTGTATATTTACAGAGATATAATAGCGTAACACCATTAACTAATAATGTTCCTGATGCTAATGGTCCACAGTGGAACCCAGATACTCCCTCTAAACATTGGGACTACTCTCTCTCATTCAATGGGACAAATCAACAATTATATAGGACAGGATTGTCTGGGGTAGAGTATGGTTTTCCTGGTGGATCAGATCAACGAACTTATAACTTCATTCTTAAGACAGGCGATACTACTGACGAAGCGACTATTTTCAACAGTGGTTCAACCACGGAATTCATACAAATCAATTATGGTAGTGATACAGATACAGGCTTAGAAATAGAGTTGAGAGACGGTGGAGTCCCTAATATATATACCGGTAAGAAGTTCAATATCTTTGATGATGTATGGCATCTGCTAACTATTACAGTAAATCGATCTACAAATACCATGGTCATCTACGTAGATGGAAAATTTGATTCAAGCACCACGATAGCTGGGTTTCCTTCAACATCAGCAGAAATCGCTATTGGTAACTGGAGGAATTCAACCAACTGGATAGCAATGAAAATGGTTCACTTTTCAATTTACAGTTATGCCTGGAGTGCGTCTGATGTAAGGGAAACATATAAGAATTGGTTTGGTCCAACCATTCAATTAGAAAGAACCGTTCAGCGACTGTATCGTGCCCGTGATTGGAGATGGCACCAGAAGAAAAATGTTAATGTGCTTGGCTCTCCTAATGATACTCTATGGATAGAAAATGGACTAATAGGCTTACGAATAAGTAAGCAGAGTAAGTTTGATGCTGGACACATCTCTCAGTTTGTGTGGGATCCATCAGTAGACAATTGGGATTACATAGGTAACATTGGGGTATATGCAGAAACTGTTGAATCTACTGGTGATAATGATCAATACGTAAGGAGTTTCGATATCGTAGAAATTACCGGCAACTCTGTTATTATCGATTGCCAGATGATGAATAACTGGGAACTCGATCCTATCATCCAGACCACAGATGTCCGATCATGGAAAGAGAATGATATTATTATCAGGGTAGAATTGTTTGGTGGACAACAGGCTGCGGTCTACAGTATTGTCTCCACTCCTACGAATGAAGAAACATTCTCTACTACAAGTTTCCAGTGGCTCATGCACTTCATGGAAGGGGCATACTATCACTTCACTGTGCTCGGGGGAATCAGTGCCTCAACCGACGTATTTGGTAGAACAGCCTCAACCAGTCGAGATGAACCTGATCATGCATGGATGCCAGCTTCTGCCTTTGTTAGGCATGGTAGGAAATGGGTTGGCTTTGCTGCAGGAAATAAATATTCTTCTGCAACAGACAGATGGTATTTCGCTACTGTTAGTGGCGTAGCCAGACAGATGAGTATGCGTTCACTTGATGTAGATGAAAGATTTATCGTCGGAGCAGTCCCTACACCCTTCTATCCCTTGGTCTACCCACGAGACAATAGTGAACCTGGTGTTACCTATGTAGGAGGTGCTGCTGCAGAAATCGCTAACTCTATTACAGCTACTACCACCCCTGATGGTTATATCACAGAACTAAATTCTGGCACTGATACAGTAAATGTTGATTGGGGAACAGTAGATGCTGGACATTACTGGATGGGAGGTAGATTCCATGGAGGAGGTGCTACTGGTTCTTTAAGACTAAGAGATGGCACTTCAGATATCTATGTTAATTCTTCTACTGGAGAAGTTGTAGTTATGATTGATCAATACTATGATCAGACCAGCAATCTGAATACTCATTTTACTGCCAGTGCAACAAACGTAGAAATAGACTACGCTATCTGTATACCGATGAGTGGGCAGAAGGACTATCAGGGAATCATGGATACCATATACTTAGCAATGATTAAATGCAAGAACACTGTTGGTGGAAAAATAGGTGCAAAAATAACATGATTGATGAACCAAGACTTGGTATCAAATTCGGTGATCACTGGATATATGAACAGGAAACTGTAAGCTTTGCTACTAATATTATGGTCTCACAATATACCACTGGCTTATTGGAACAAAAACAACATCAGCATTCTTTTGATCTAACCATAACTACTATCTATGAACCAGAATTATTCCAGGCACTAAAAGAATTAATGGAAAATGATAACTTCGCCGTGCAGGGATTGCAATGGACGACCAGCTACGATGGTGTAGTAATTATTACTGGTGCAGAATTTAAAGAAATAGAATATGTTACTAAAACTATTACTGCTCACTTAAAAGGATCATATAACAAACTTAGATTAAGTGCCAGGAGCAGCAGACTACCTATACCAAACTTCGTAGCTGAAGAAGATGTAGATACTAACAAACGAAGACAACATGGGATCTATGATCATTACGAAACCTTTTCCAGCGTCCCTTCGCACTGGGAAACTTTAGTTGGCATATGGAGTGTAGGTAGCGGTTTCTTGTTTACTACAAGCTCTACAACCTACAATTCAATACGAGCAACACCCTATCACACAGCAGACTTTATTTGTAGTATATCATTTAATTTCGGAGGAGCAGAAACACACGCAGGTATATATTTCCGAATACAGAGTTCCTACGCAGAACATGCAGACACTGATGATGCTGGCTATTATTATCATCTCAATGGATCAACCGTTGATAACATAAAAATAAATCGGAACCTGCATGGAGCTTCAGACGTAACTATATGGGATCATAACCTGGGAGTAAATGTTAGCACCACCGATCAACATACATTAACAGTAATAGCATCCGGTGATACATTCTACTTATATTACAACGGAAAATTCTACGTTAAGATCATAGATCCAACCTGGGTAACAGGAGGAGTAGGAGTAAGGACTGGAAGCAGTTTAACTCAATTCCAGAGCTTTCATTGTGAAATACTACGGGACAATCCGATTGTCAGAATTCCGAACTGGCAAGCAATAAGCAGGAGACACTCGAGTTCACGGGGCTGGTTGGATACCAGCCGGGGATTAATCAATAAGATGGTTTATGCACGAGAGCCGGTGGATTACGTGCCCTGGTTGGGCAGGGTCGGGGATGAGGACGTTAAGGTATGGGATACCAACGAGAACAAATGGACAGAAGACAAAGGATTTTTCTTAAAGCCTCTCTATTGGAGTCGAGTCTATGACCCTAATCATACATTCAAGGGAGATTGTGTGATCGAGAACGGAGTCATGGCTTACGTGCAGACCTCACAGACCAGTATGGTATATTTGTATCCAGACGTATTCCGATTCAGGACGATGTGGAAACAAAGCCTAACAGCTGGAGGAACAGATACAAGTCTGCCCAATCCTCGGATGCGTAGACTGGACGTCATACCAGAACAAGCAGGGAGAAGTTACAATAAAGATGATCACCTGGACTTACGAGATCAACACGAGCAATGGATTGATCGCGATGATTCAGCACAGAATTTTCATCACGCCCCACTTTTCGAGTCAAGAGAGACCGACCTGACCTATGGTGATAGCTTTTATGTCGGAAAATATAGTTTCGAGGGCTGGAATATTTACACAGAAGTAGAATTCACAGTTGAACAATTCAGCAAATGGAGAAGCTCTACAGAATTCCAGGGAATATTCTCGAATACTGATGACTTCCAGAACGATGGATTCTACATCTATGTTACGAGTGGAACAACCCAGACTATCTATGCAAATTTTGGAAATAATGCATCAGGTGATACGGTCTGGAATACAGGAGTAAGTATAGATCCCAATACGATAACACGGATAATGCATATTCTTTCTCAAAATAGAGAGCTACTTTACAAGAATGGAATATTAGTTGCTATACTTGATAGAAGTAAACCATTTTACCTGACATCTGGAAGGACTCCTCGTATTGGATCAACAGAGCGAGAGCGACCATGGGCAACCAATCCTCTCAATGGGAAGATATCTTATGCAGAGACAGGACTCAGGAACAGGGGAGAAACAATGCCTGTCTCGAATGATACTCCTGTATGCTGGATCACCTTTGATCATAAAGACTGGGATAATACTAATGTCTGGTGGACTGATAAAAGTGGTAATGCACTTAATTTTCAAATGGACTTTAGTAACAAATGTCATATGGTTACCCATGGGAGATTTAATGAGTGGGCGCGCAAAAATATCATAGTAGATTTTGAAGCCTCTCTCTCGGATTCCTTTGGCTGGATCGACGGCTTAGAAACAGTTCTACCTGGTAGTGGTCCAGCGTTTAGTATATCATTTACATTTATGGCGATCTCTCTTCCTTCAGGAGTGGCAATCCAGCAAATATTTTACTATGATAATAGCCCTACAACTACTGATCAAATTATTATTCAGATAGTTGATCTAACAGGTGCCAAATTGCAGGTATTAGTCGATGGTGGAAGTGGTGGAACTAATCTTGTTCATACACAAAATTTGAGCACTAATACAGTATATAGAGTATTATTTGCATATGGTGGATCAGATGGCAAAGCAATTACTCTCAATGGAGTTAAACAAACTGGTGCTGCACCTGCTCTTGGAACATTATGGGATATAAATATTAATACTTACATTGGTGGCAATGGTGCAGATGCCAGCGAGGATCTGGATGGTTATATCGATGAACTCATAATTTGGGATAAAACAATTTCGTCAGATGAAGATGGAGTTGTTCTTAAAGAACAATATAAGACCGGTGAGGTTTATCTAAAGAGTGAGTTTAGATATATCGATAAGCGATGGGTCAAGAGACCAACCGATAGGTGGAGAGCACCGATCTACTGGTTCAGCCAACATTCTGATGATGGAAGATCTATCCAGTTAGATAGCCACGGAAGTAGAGTGGTAGAAGGAGCAGAAGTAGTAACGGATCCTGGATTTAAATTTCCAGGTATAACAGGAGATTTCATGTGGGCGTGGAAAAGTCGAGGTGGTGTCGAATTTAATCACACTGGAGATATCGAGTTTCCCACTGTATTTAGTTTGCAATTCTCCGTATATATCTTTACATTACCAGCCTCCCATATGTTACCATTTGAATTATTCAATACCTCATATGAAACAACTGTCTATTGTAGGATCTACAGCGATGGAGATATAGAATTTGCATTAGTCGGAACAGGAGGAGTATCTCGTTATATGATTACTACTGATACTCCATTGGCTGTTAACACTTTATATACTATCTCATTCAGGTGTGATATACCAAATGATACTGGAAAAATAGTAATTAATGGAACAGAACATACTGTAACAAAGACTGGGACTGCCCAGACTACTATCCGAAACCTTCGTTATATGCGTATTGGTAGATATGTAGCGAGCGAATTCCATAATGGAGCAATTGGAAATATTATTATCCATGATTACTGGTTGAAGGATGAGGAGCTTGGGTTCTTCGTTGATAAGCAAATGGGACCAAGCGCTGGAGCCATAATCAAGCATTACAGTGAGACAACACTTACTGCTCCTCATTTCAACAAAATAGAACTCGAGGAGATCAGACCAGACTTCGTCAGGGCACGAATAAAAGAAGGAGCATACCAGACAAGTTATGAGATGAAGTTCCGTGGAGACATCGGTGCAATAGTTCTCAAGGACTATGAAAGATATGGGAACCAGAAATTGCCAGCGAATGATCTCAGATACTTTCATATCATGCGAGACGATAATCTATTTCCAATGGCGACCTATAATCCTATTGGAACTGAGTTCGGGGATGTCAGACTTAAAGTAAACTTTTTTGGAACACGAGATGCTGATGGTGCCCTAAGATATGTAGACTCTCGTAGACCCGTATTAGGAAGTGATTACCCTATTGCAGGAGCTCTGAACAGCTTTGAGATCATACACGCAGTGGTGTATTCGCCCTTTAGTAATGTGATCTGGGTGTCAGTCTATAACTACATGGCAGCAGGTGCGGACGGAACTGCAGACTATAGCACCGAGGGTGGAACTAAAAACTACTTCACAGACAACCATTTGTTCTGGGTGGAACGGGGAGATTTTGATGATGGTCAAATGGAGACAGGATTAATTCCTATTCCCTATCGTCACCAGATATTCTTCTCGATTGGTGACGCGAATGTCATAAGTGGTCTTCTTTCAGTGGCAACACTGACAGGTGGCAATCCGACGACCCCACAACTTAATTCAGCAGGTGATTATATTAGATGGACTGGTATCTACCTGGAAGCTGGAAGCTATGCTGTCGTTGTAGGAATACGAGAAGGTGCTGGGAATCCAACATTTGATGTTGATGTAAGCTCTGGTTCAAAGACGCTTGTAGATAATATTATTAGTGCCCTTAATATTAGTTGGATTAACCAGGCTTATGTAGTATTTACTGTCGATAACGAATATTTATCTGATATACAGGTAGAGGTCAGGATGGTCTCAGGCACTGGTGGATATTGTGATGGGATATGGATTATTCCGATAAGCAATGGTCATAATTATCCAATGGACATTATCCATCAGTTTATGAGTGAAACCAAAATAAGTAGACAAGTAATAAAGGATGTAGACTAAAATGAGAATGTGTAGGATACCCGAATTAGATTATGCAGGCTTCGAGAAGATTCGCGATGCGATCTTCAGTGTGATTCCTTTCTCTGTATTTGAAATACAATACAGCAAGGGATTAAAAACAGGATACTTTAACTTCTGGGACTCAGATTATATCCCAGCCGAGATGAGTAAATATATTGTGCAACCACCGCTGAGCAGGGAGAATAAAGCACTACTCCACAAAAAATTGATTGGTGTTATGAAGTCTCTACAGAACAAGGACAAGGTTGCTAACATAGGTTAGAGATTAAGATTCGGAGGACGTCCACCGAGTAATACTGATCTTTTTCCTATAAAATTAAGTGGAGGAGCATAATCTTTCATCTGCTCATCATACCATAAGACCATGGCTCTAATTACAATAGAACGAGTAAGAATTATCCCGATGATCCGCTTATTCAATTTCTGCTCTATCTGATATAATTCAGTGTCCATAGACTGGGAGATCTTAAAAGACAATGGATCAGCACGGTGAGTCACAGGCATATTTATAACCTTGTGAACCAGGGGCGGTAGTAGCTCTACATTCCCAAAGATCAGGAATGACCTGATGGATGCACGCATGAACTCAGAATACGTAAAGTGAAGATGATTGATATAATGGGATGCTATCTCCTCTAACCATAGCTGGGTCTTCATACCCACAGATACAACAGCATCTCTTCGTTTAGGAGCCAATTTCCTGGGCGTAGGGGGCGCACGATTACGGGGATAACTACGGATATCAATCACTCTTCTTCTTCAGCTTCTGCAATTTCAA
>SDBV01005150.1_pt1 | contig 18530 bp, 26 predicted proteins | sample 2277081 | NCBI WGS metagenome assembly SDBV01 (sample SAMN10402039, study PRJNA504765) | marine sediment metagenome | isolation source: marine sediment core GS10_PC15, 223 cmbsf | place: Arctic Ocean: Southern Knipovich Ridge | collected 2010 | reverse complement strand
GGCTGGAACTGGATTAATAACACGAAGGTTTTGACATTGGAGGATATTGAAAATGGATGAAAAATGGATTTTACCAGAACAAATACCCGAATCTGTAAAAGGAAAAAACTTGGCAGAGAAACACGTCGATTGGTTCTTGGGTACGATTAGACCGCTTTTGATAGATCGTTTTATACATGGGTATAAACACGGACTGGAAGCCGATAAACCCAAACCGTCCTAACTACCCGATACCTGGTACAACCCTTAACCTTCACCAAGGCGCGAACGTTGATTGTAGCGCAATCTGAGGGGTCGAATTTTAGAGTATTTAAAAATAACATAAATAGTTGTGAGAATGCCCCAAATACGAATGAATTTAAAAACAAACGCAAAAAAGGAGACAGCTTATGGAAACACCAGCAACTGAATATGAAATTACTATCAACAAGACTCACGTTTTAACCAGGGCGCTTGATGTCGTTAAAAGTTCCCGACCCAACGACGCAGGTGACGTTTCTGCCGATAAGGTGGTTGAGGTTTACAAAAAGCTTTGGGCCGCCATTTCCGAATGAATCAAGCCCAATTCGCAGAACATTTAGGCATTACACAACAGCGCGTAGCCAAATTAACACAACGGGGCATTTTCACAACTGTTGTTAAATTCAAGCGCGGATCGAGGGATGGTTACGAATACGATCCGGTCCAGGGCAAAAAGGATTTTGATAATAATCGCTCGCATGTCAACCGGCCTAAAAAAAAAGCGAAACGAAAGCCGAAAGCGAAGGCGGCAAAAAAGAAGGTTGTCAAAAAGAAGTCTGAGCCGACCGAAATCGAACGGCAGGCCATGGCCCAAGCCATTATTGATCAGGCGGGGTTAAAAGTATTTAAAACACTGACCGAGGCCCAAACATTTAAAGAGACTTACCTGGGCGCACTTCGGAAAATTGAATACGACAAAGAGTCTGGCAAGTCGCTTGACGCCGAAGATGTAAAACGCGACGCCGAGCGCGTAGCCCGCATAGTCAAAGAAAAAGTAACCTCATGGCCGGGCAGAACAGCGCCGATTATCACGCCATTGACAGACGTTTTTGAGGTTGAACAGGCATTAAAAAAGGAGTGTGATCAGCTTTTGAATGAAATATCAAAGGAGGTTTTATGAAATCACATTGCGAAATCGAGCTACCATATGCCGAAGATATAAACTACTGGAAAACAAGCCGGTCTTTTCCTGATGCTTGGATTGATAAGTCAAAAAGTCAAATTGAAAAACTCGGCGGAACCGTTCTTGCAGAAGCATTTGGAAATGAGCCCGCGACCGGACGTGCGGCCTATATGCTACAGTTTGAAATTCATGGAAATGGATTTAAGGTTGTCTGGAAAGTTTTGCCTACAAAAAGCGGAAACGAAAAGGCGGCACGAATACAAGCTGCAACTATGCTGTATCACGACATTAAGGCCAAGTGCGTATCTGCGACGGTCAAGGGCGCAAGAACTGCATTTTTTGAATACTTACTTTTAGACGATGGCCGAACAGCGCCTGAAGCTACCATGCCGGAGCTTGCCGAGGGATTGCCATTGCTGATGACCGGACAGCTTTTGATTGAGAGAAAGAAATGACCCTCTACAACCAAACATTCAGCCAAACAGTAAAGCCCGACCCATATATTTTAATGTCAGAATGGGCGGACGATAAATTTCAATTAGCTGAATACTCGGCAGAGAAAGGCAGCTATCGCATTGAACGCACGCCATTTGTGCGCGAAGTCTTGGAAGAGCTATCGCCACAAAGCCCGACGCAAGAAGTCGTGTTAATGGGGCCGACGCAATTAGCAAAATCTATTATATCTTTAATCATTATTTGCTTTGGGATTGATACTGCTATCGGTGACGTTCTTATGATGTCTCCCACCGATACTTTGGCGAAGCGGTTTTCTAAAAGGCGTCTTGCAAAAACCATTGCGATAATGCCCGATTTGAAAAGCAAGATTCGCCCACCTAAAAGCAGAGATTCATCAAATACGATCCTTGAAAAAGTTTTTGACGGTGGATCGATAACGCTTTCAGGATCAGGCAGCGACGCTTCTTATCGTCAAGACACATACCGTATAGTTATCGGTGACGACCTGGACGGCTTTGATATAGACATCGGGGGGCAGGGAGATCCGGGGGAACTTTTAGATGCGAGAACCGGGGCTATTAAAAACAGCAAGGTTTATAAAAATTCAACGCCGACCTTAATAGATACCAGTTTGATATTTCGAGAGTATAAATCATCAAGCCAGGGTAAATATAACGCTCTGTGTATATTGTGCGATACGCCTCAATATTTAGAATGGGGCGGACCTGATGCTGATTTTGGTATTAAATTTAAACGCAATGCTTACGGCGACGTTCTTAGTGCATGGTATCTGTGCGAACAGTGTCAAGGACGCTTAGACGAGCATCTCAAGCCGAAAATGCTTGAAAACGGATTATATATCCATAATCACCCGCATAGAAAAAAGCGCGGATTTACTTACAATGCGCTTTATACTCCGCTTGGCTGGAAAAACACCTGGGCACGGCTGGCTGAAAAATTCTTAATAGCGAACAAAGAACTCAAAGCGGGCCGTCAAGAAAAGATGGTCACATATACTAACACCATGATGGCGCGCGCATGGGAAGGCATGGGCGATAGTCCATCATGGGAATTATTAGCGGCCCGGGTCGAATCATACGAAGAAAAAACAATACCAGCCGATGCTGGATTAGTTATTTTGACATGCGCGATTGATACCCACGACACTCGACTTGACGTACTTGTTAAAGCGTGGGGCCAGGACGAGGAAAGCTGGCTTGTTTATCACACGAAAATACACGGCGACCCAAACAGTCCCGAAGTGTGGGACGCTGCGGACATGATGATCAATGCCGGATACGAAACCGAGGACGGACATATTTTAAAAATCATATCCGTTTGCGTTGATTCCGGCGGTCACAGAACGCAGGCGGTTTATAATTATTGCCGAGAACGATTCCCTAAAATAGTTGCGATTAAAGGTGCGATAAAAGAAACCGCTCCGATTGTTGGCAGGCCGTCCATGCAAGATGTTACTTTCGGCGGCCAGGTTATCAAGGGCGGATGCCAGCTATGGCCGGTCGGAACTTATCAGGCAAAAATATTGATTTATTCCAGGCTGAATTTATCAGGAACCGGCGGCGGCGCTTATCATTGGCCCGATGGCACTACGGATGATTATTTCAAAGAAGTGACGGCAGAAAAATTAAAACTAAAATACGTCAACGGGCGGCCTGTCTATCAATGGACTATCGAACCGGGCAGGGCGAACCATGCGCTTGATTTAGAAGTTTACGCTTATGCAGCAGCTATCAGGGCGGGCATAAATCGGCCCGGCTTTTGGGATAGTGTTGAGAAGGCATCTAAAAAGCAGCCAAAGCCGAAAAAGACTGTTGAGCAAACAAAAACAGGCGGTTTCATACCGGCGGGAGCTGGAAAGGATTGGTTTAAATAGTGGACGATCTAAAAATAGATGACTTAAAAAACGCTGTATTAAACAGGCGTTTATTAAAAATCGAAAGAGATACTCGGTCGGACGAAGGCGTAGTCATGCACTTTGATAACGGTATTGAATTGCATATCGGCTGGTCGTGGAATAAAGGTGATATTAGGATTAAAAGGAAAGGATTGGTTTAAATGAGCAAAATAGAGATTGAAAAGATTTTTGGCTATTATTCGACAGACGAGATATATATCAAAGACTTGGCAAAAAAGGCAGATCAAATAATGCTGATGAAAGGAATAGAGGCAGAGAGTGAAATTATCAAGGTTGTAATGGTTTTTAATGACAAGCCGGGGGTGAAATGAAAAAGCAAAAGAAAAAGAACGCAACACAGAAAGCACCACTATGGCAGATCAGAATAACGGCTTATAGCGACGGCACACTAAGCGTCGTCGGATTTTCTAAAACCTACCATCTTGCAATGAATCAAATTAACGCGGCCAGAGATGTAGTTACCAGGGCCTTTCTCGATGCCGCAAAAGATAACCGCTTGAGCGACAACATGGTCATTGACGAAAGCAATATCATAAAACCGAAGGGGCTTTTAGTCCCGAATGTGGGGTGAGATGAAAAAGCCATTAATCATACTTTTAATTTTATCAATTGCGGCGGTTTCGTGGGCGTACGAGGTTGAACTCAGCAATCCTAATCGGGACGATTTCAAGGTGGTTGACACTCTGCCCGACAAATGGATGATAGACAGCATATTTCAGGGTGGAACTTATATGCAGGTCACAGCTATTGTTTTTAATGGCGTAACGATCACATGGGAAAACGGCTACCTTGACGTAATTTACGACGAAGGCATTACAAAAACCGAGGCCGCAAGACAGTTTTTCGATTATCTCAAACAATACATCGAGGGTGAGTACATTCTGATTCCACGGGTCGAATACGAGCGGGAAAAAATGAAGAAATGAAGAAAATATCAGACAGAGACATTGTAATTTTTAAACAGGCATTAAGCGGTAAAACCTTTGTGTCGATAGGATTGCTCTTTGGAATATCGGCTGTGAGGGCAAACCAAATAACCCGAAAAGTATTGTGTAAAATAAGAAGATTTAAAATGAAGGAAGAAAAAAAGCTAAGATACAAGTCTAAGGTAGCGCAAATCTCAGCCTATTCGCATATTGGCTTGATAAGAAAAAACAAAGGGCTGTATTTAAGCGCACTAAACAGGCTGGCCAAGAAATGACCAACCAACCAAGAATCATAAAAGGCTTACGCGATTGCGCTGATTATTTAACGTCAATCGGCCTAACCGTAAATTCGGCGACTTTAAAAAAGTATATCAAAGCTGGCTTGCCTTGTTATTTTGAATTTGGTACATATCACTTTCACACGGACGTAATTGATGATTATTTTAAAGCACGTTGCCGGGTCGTTCAAACGAACGTGCAGGACGAGGTTGAAAATGGGGAGGTTGAACAATGAGAAAGATTAAAGGCTTTGAAAAATATCAAATATCAAGAGGCGGTGCCATAATAGGAAAGTTCGGCAGACCCATGAAGCCAGCGCTCACCACTCGCGGCTATTTTCAGATTCAGTTCAGCAAAAACAAGAAGGTGCATCGCAGGTCTGTGCACAGGGTGGTTTTAGAGAACTTCGTCGGCCCATGTCCAGAAGGCAAGGAGTGTAACCATATAAATGGAATCAAAACAGACAACAGGGTCGAGAATTTAGAATGGTTAACAAAGTCTGAAAACCAAAAACACTCATACGCCATTGGGTTAATTTGTCGCGGTGGAGAAAAGGGCACCTGCGCAAAGCTGACTCCGAAAGATGTGGATGAAATTAGATTTTTACTGAAGACTACCAAGCTAACCAATATTCAAATCAGCGAAAGATTTCCAGTTTTACCTCCTGCAATATCCGCAATAAAAAATGGCACAGCTTGGGTTGTTTAGGAGCTTGTCAACCTCAAAATCGTATCGTATAGCGTCAAATGCGTATCAGGTGTATGCGATCTGTCGTCAAATGCGTATTTTGCCAAAAACCTCATGTTATGGTTAATCAATCGATTTTCTCATAATTATGAGGTTTTTTTATGGCAAAATGCCAAGCGTTAACTCAATCCGGCGAGCGTTGTAAACGGAACGATATTAAAAACGGTTTTTGCGCTATCGAATCCCACCAAGCGCAATCCAATGTTTGTCCTAACTGTAAATCAATTCGAGTTATGTATATTTCCGGTGGCAATCGATACCGTTGCCGCGATTGCGGGCATAGGTGGACTAAATGACAGTCCTTACCATTACCCAAAGGCTTGAAAATATCCAAACGCTAATACAGGAAGTTGAAACCGGCGGCCAGGCGTACGGTAAAGGCAACCGGAGTTTGACGCGGGCTGATCTTGGTATGCTTTATGAACAGGAAGCCAGTTTGTTAGAACAATATTCTGATACCGTTCAAGGCGTAGCTCGTAATTATTTCAAAGCCAAGGATGCTTTATGAAACCTGTTGAATTAAACTGGTTTGACCGAGCTATCGTAAAAGGTTTTCCAATTTGGGGAGCCAAGCGACTAATGGCGCGTCAGTTTATGGATATGCAGGCTCAATATCATCAAGGCGCTCGGACTTCCCGGACAACTGCAAATTGGGTTACTGGTCAACATAGCGCGGACACGGTTTTATATTCTGATCGTCAAATATTAGTAGATCGTAGCCGTGACCTTAACAGAAACAATCCGATAGCATCCGGCATTACAAATACTCTTGTCACCAATGCGATACACACCGGGCTAAAACCGCAAAGCAGAATTGACCATGAAGCTTTAGGTATAACAGAAGATCAAGCTGAGACTTTTCAAAAACAGGCCGAAAAAGTTTATGCTCGGTGGGAGCCGCACGCATCCGCAACCGGCAGGCTGTATTTCCGAGAGATTCAAACGCTGGCAGCGCGTCAGATTGCAGAATCCGGCGAATTTTTAGCGGTCAGGCGGGCGATTGACAGTTCTAAGCGACCTTATTTCTTGGCCTTAGATGTTATCGAACCGGACCGGCTGGCAGACCCGAGAGAATCGACGGACACAAACCAGCGTTTCGGTATAACATTTAATCAACACGGCGCTGACACTAAATATAGCATTCGCAAGACGCATCCTGGCGATTATATCTATCCGCGCGGCAAAGGCAACCCGATGGAGTTTAAGAACGTCAATACCTTTGACCGGCAGGGCAGGCGTCAGGTTTTCCATATGTTTTTTCCGTTACGACCAGGCCAGACGCGTGGAGTGCCGTTTTTAACTCCTGTTATCGAACAATTCAAGATTTTAGCTGACTATATCGACGTTACGTTGATTGCGGCACGGGTTTCAGCTTGCTTTGTTGCTTTCGTGAGCACACACAACCCTTATGATGTGGCCGTGGGCATAGCAGACGATACAGACGCGGACGGGACGCGACTCGAAAGTCTCCAACCCGGATTAATTGATTATATCGGCAAAAACAAAAAGGTTGACTTTGCGAAACCAGAACAGCCGACGACAACATTTGATTCATTTGTTGAGCGATTTGTCAGAATGATCGGTGCGTCTTTGGGTATGCCATATGAATTGACGTTCAAGGATTTTAGCAAAACGAATTATAGTTCTGCGAAAGCGGCACTTGAACAGGCTTACCGGGTTTTTATCGAATGGCAGCAAATGATTAGACTTCATTTATGTATTCCAATTTGGGAATTACTTATGGAGGAAGCTTGGCTGAGAGGCGAATTGACCGCGCCGGGTTTTATGGACCCGCGCATGAAGTGGGAATATACCCGGTCGGTTTGGATTGCACCCGGTTGGCAGTCGATTGATCCGAAAAAACAGGCCGAGGCTGATAAGCTTGATTTGGCAAACAAGACGACCAACAGGGCTAAAATTAACGCTCGAACCGGCGAAGATTGGGAACAAAACATCGAGCAGCTTGGCCGCGAACAAAAGAAAATCGCTGACCAGGGCCTAAAAGAAGAAGCGCAACCAAATCCGCAACCGCCACGACCAGCGGAGGGCGACGATGACGAAGAAGAATAAAGATTATTACATCAACCTGATTAATTCTCAAATGTGGGGAATAATTCCCTCATATTTAGATACAATTCAGGCGGCACTCGAAAAGATTGATTTTGAGGCATTCCACGAAGAAACACGGAAGCAAAAAACCTATCTACAGGTGAACGCAGACGGTATCGGCGTGATTCAGATCATGGGGCCGATTATGAAGCGGCTCGACTTTTGGGATATGATGTTTGGCGGCGCTGTCAGTACCGAGGCCCTTATAGTTGATCTTGAAAGGGCGGTCGAATCACCGAGCGTTAAAGCGGTTTTGTTACACATTGATTCACCCGGCGGCCAGGTGGACGGAACTAAAGAAGTAGCTGACATGGTGGGCATGGTCAACCAGGTCAAGCCGGTTTTTACATTTACAGACGGAAACCTGGCGAGCGCGGCTTATTGGATCGGATCGGCGGCAGCTAAAGTATTTGCAACACCGACCTCAAAAACTGGATCGGTCGGTATCCTTGCCATGCACGTTGATTTTAGCGAAATGGACAAACAGATCGGAAGAAAACGCACCATTGTTTTTAATGGCCGGCACAAAGGACTTGCGAGCGATACAAAGCCTTTGAGCAAAGAAGGCCACGAATATATGCAAGAATTGGTCGATCAGACTTACGCGATTTTCGCGGGTGATGTTGCCAAGGCACAGGGCATGACCATAGATGCTATTTATGAAATGGAATCGAAGATATTTTTAGCGGCGGCGGCAAAAGACGCGGGCCTGATCGACAATGTTGGATCTTTTAACGATGCCTATACGGCACTTAAACGGAGGGCAGGACTTATGAATTTAACAGAGTTCAAAACAGAACATAGTGCGCTTTTTTTGGAGGTCAAACTTCTTGGCGTCCAGGGCGCGACGGTAAATGAAATCGCCGAGAGCCACGCCGACAAAATTACGGCATGGGTCAAAGAGGGCGTGGAATCAGAGCGGTCACGCATATCTGAAATCAATGACGCGGCTTTCGAGGGTCAGGATGATCTCGTAGCGAAGCTGGTCAAAGACGGCGTAACGGCAGATGAAGCCAGAAAATTGCTTATCGCAAGCCAAAAGGAAACGATGACCGGCAAGCTGGCAGCAATTAAAAAGGGCGACATCGGCGATTTGGGGGCTAATGCTTCCGAGGAAGATAAAATCGCAGCAGCGGCAGCAGCGGCAGCCGAGAACGCGGAAACGGCCACGGACAAAACCGATGCAGGCAATAAGCTGGACGCTTTTGCAAAAGAAATCATGGCCGATAAAGGCTGGGATTATTCCAAGGCTTTAGCTGCGGCAATGGTAAAACATCCAAAAATCGCCGAGATTTACAACGGCAAATAATAAACGGAGGTTATTATGACTCAACTTGCAGCAGGCGGCGTGCAGGCGCAACCCGAAGGCTTAGTCACAAGAGAGGCCAAAAGGGATTTGTCTGACTTTCAATTCCACGCCATGAAAATAGATACAGACGGATTCATCGATTACGTCAATACCGCAAGCGCGGGCCCGGTTATGGGTATTTTGCAGAACGCACCGAGCGCAGCGGGCCAGGAAGCTGAAATTGCCACAGAAGGCACCAGCATAATGAGGGTTGACGGCAATTCTGAGAATATCGATGAAGGATCAAAGCTCGGCAGCAATAGCTCTTATCACGGCGCGGAAGTTGACTCAAATCTTGATATTTATTTTGCAATCGCTATGGAACCATCCGTTGCCGATGGTGATCTTATCGAAGTCAAGCTTGTCGGAGAACAGAACATATCTGTATAAGACAGAACATCTCTGTATAAGGAGGTTTATTATGACAGTGGTAGCAGCAGGCGGCGTGCAGGCGCAACCAAAAGGCTTGATTACCAGAGAAGCCAAGCAGAGTTTGGCAGCTTATCAATTCCACGCCATGAAAATAGACACTGACGGGCTTATCGATGTCGTTGACACAGGCTCGGCAGGCCCGGTTATGGGGCTTTTGCAAAATGCACCGGCGGCGGGTGCCGAGGCTGAAATAGCAACAAAGGGCACCAGCCTTGCAGTACTTGGCGGAACGGTTGACGAAGGTGCAAAACTTGGATCAGACAGCAATTATCATCTCGTAACTGTGACATCTGACACCAGTATTTACTTTGCAATCGCTATGGAGGGCGGCGATTCAGGCGAATTGATCGAGGTTAAGTTGCTTGGCGAACAAAATATATCCACAACATAAAACTTATGTTTTTATCTTAAACGGAGGGCAAAAAAATGCCATTAGCAAGCCAGATACATATTGACCGACCGCTAACAAATTTTTCGATTGAATATAAAAACCGAAAATTGATAGCGACAGACGCGGTGCCGTTCATTCCTGTAATGAAAAAGAGCGACACCTATATGGAGTACACCAAAAAAGACAGGTTCACATTACCTCAGACCATTCGCGGCCCAAAAGCTACGGCCAACGAGGTTGACTGGACCGCAACAACCGGGAACTATGCTTGCATAGATCATGCAATGCGGCATTTTATACCGGATGCACAGGCGGCCAATGCCGACCCGGGCGTAAATTATCGACAAAGGACAACTAACTTTCTTACCGACCTGATTCTTTTGGCTTATGAGCGCGTAATTGCGACCTTGCTGTTTACGGCGGGGAATTACTCAGGAACGTACAAAGCAACCCTTTCCAGTGGTGACCGATGGGACGTTTTCGCGTCATCTGATCCGATTGCCAATGTCGAAACGGCCATGGAGACCGCTTTTGTCCGACCGAACACCATGATTATCGGTCAGGCGGTTTGGTCAAAATTGAAGCAACATCCTCAAATTTTGGCCCGCATTACCGGCGGATCTACCAAAGGTGATCCGGCCAAGGTTTCAAAGCAGCTCGTAGCAGAGCTTTTTGAGGTTGACCGGCTCTTGGTGGGCGAGGCCAAATACAACCAATCCAACAAAGGCGTGGCGACCGGCACATTTGCTTATGTATGGGGCAAGTTTGCATGGTTGGGCTTTATAGATCCGGCACCGGGCCTTGACAGCATTACAGCGGTTTCGAGCTTCAGGTGGAATCAGCTTTCAACCAATCTGGGATTTCAGATACGGACATACCGCGACGAAGCTAAGGGCGGCGGCGGCGAATGGATCGAGATTGAAACTTCATACGACGAAAAGCAGCCGACTTCTGACCTGGCCTTTTTGTACTCAACAGTAGTTTCATAATAACGGGAAACGGAGGTAAAAAACCATGAAACAGATTTTTAAAATTGCAAGGGCTTTTATTTTAGTCCTGGCGCTTATGGTGGCTTTCACGTTTCCGGCGGGTGCGGTTTATTGGGACATAACCGGCACTAATTTGCTACTCAAAGGATTTCTTGAACTTCCTGAAATAAGCACTTCAACACCGGGAACGCCTGGAACTACATCATGGCGTTTATACACCTATAATGACGGCGTTTATGTCATAGATGATACTGGCAGCCCGACCAATTTGCTTGCCAGTACGACCCTTGATGCGGCCTACACCGGCGGGAACACTATAACTCTGGATGCTTCCGGTGACGTAGAGCTTGACCTTTCAGTTACGGCTCGAAATGTCATCATATCTAATACGTTTGGCGGGATTCAGGCCGTGGGTTTAGAGATCGACGCTGAAACGGCTTTCGCTGTCACGGACGGCCTTTTGTTCAGTACCACGGCGGGAACCTTTACAGACGCGATTGACGCCTCTGACGCTGGCATTACAAACGCCATTAACGTGGGCGGCAATGTAATTAAAGGTGCGCTTGCTTCGATTGATTTTACAGAGTTTGACGTAGCGGCTGGAACCGGATCTGTCACCATTAACGACGACGGCGATTTAGGCGCTCTTACAGTTGAGGGCACAGTAGTTGACATCAACAGCCTTGATTTTGTTGGCGTCGGTGAAGTTAGAACAGGCGCGGCTACGGCATTGACGGTTAATGTTGATGACGGCGCTACTGCCGGTGAAGATTTGATTGTAATTGCCAATAATATTCAGATTACAGCAGGCGGGGCGATTACTATTTCACCAGATGGAACTCCAGCAACAGCGCTTGGTATTGATATTACAGATGCCAACTTGACCAATGCGATCAGCGTCGGCGACAATGCCATTTTAGGCACGACCGGAGTTTTTACATATAACAACTGGGATATCGCGGCTGATGGCGACGCCACTTTTGTTGATGGTACATTTTCGGGTGATGTTGCGGTTACGGGACTTATCTCAGCAACCACGTTCGCACAAGATGGAATTATTTGTTTTTCTTCCCCATGCACATTTACGGTTAATGGAACCGGAACCGGCGGGGTTAGTATAGGCACGACCAGCGGCACCGGAGTGATTACTCTTGGGAATACAAGCTTTGGCAAAGAGGTTATTTTAGCAGCGGGTGTCAATCTGGATCTTGTCCAGGGCGACGTAACCGTTGTCGATACGGCTGACAGCGATCTTGTAACGCTGACCAATAACACCGTAACATCGGCTGATTTAATTCAGATTACATCAACCGGCACTCGTACATCCGGTGCGATTATCAATATTGTCGATACCAATACGACAACCGCTGATGTAATTGTTTACGCTAACGATGCGCTTACGAGCGGTAATTTCATTAGCTTTACATCTTCGGGCGCGACCTTCACAGGCGCGGGCCTGTATATGAACATTGCTGACAGTGCTTCATTTTCTGGTGAATACATTAATCTATTTGATGGTAGCGCCTCTGATTTTACGGTTAAGCGTTATGGGGCTACCGTTATCGGAGGGCTTGCTAATACCGATATGTTTACCATTACAACCGGTAAGGCAAAAATCTCTGATGGCCTGCTTGATGTAGATACAAACGAAGATCATTCAAGTTCCTTCACCCGAGATTTTGCAGGGGCGGGATCGGCGGCGGTTTTGGTTGTCGATGATACCGCTACGAATAGTACGAAACCCGCACTTGAAATCAATCAGGATGGTACGGGTAATTCAACCGGGATCAAGATTGTCCATGATGGCGACCTTGGCGCTATTACCATTGAAGCCGGGGCAGCAAGAACCGGACCGGGAATCGACATTGCTACCGGGAATTTTCTGAATCAGAACGGAATTTTAATCGATGGCGCATGGACGGGTCAAGCCGAATACGGAATGATTAACCTGAACCCGACTGGTAGTATTGCCGATGGTGCATCGGCCATCTTTATTAATACGGATACGGGAACCCCCGGCGGATCAGGTTTTGCTATTGATGTTGACGATGATTCGGTAGACGGTGGGACTCTATATGCGGTGAATATCAACTCTGCCAATAACGAAGGATTACACGTTGAATTAGGCGTTTCTCTATTTGTAGAAACGGCCACTTTTACAGCTCAATCAGTACATACCGGCGGGCTTGATGTCAACGAAGACATCGACGTTGACTTTGATAATGCTGACGAAGAAGTATCAATAATCAACAGCGCTGAATATGGAGCGGACGGCGCACAGGTTACTATTGAAAACACCGACGCTGATGTTGGCGCTGCCATGTATTTACTACGCTTGCGCTATACCGATGACGGGCAGGCCAACGCTGGATATATGGTGTTTGAAGATGCTAACGGCACGGACAGGCTCACCATTGAGAATGACGGTGACTTTATGACCGAGGGCACACTGACAGTCAATGGCGCTCAGATCATCGGCGACGGCGCGACTGAAATGGTGGGTGTTCGGGCCGATGTGGTTGATATGGGAGCGGGGCCGGTTACAATAACGGCGGCGATGTCTGGAACTGTTTTCTACAATTCCGAGGCTTCTCAGGGTGATTTGCCCGCCGATCCTACAGGGTTAAGGTATACGTTCATTGTAGACCACGCTTCACAAATCACAATTCATCCAAACGGAACCGATGTTATTGGACATTTAACATTGGGTGCTGGCGATAAAATGACCAGTTCAACTGTTAATGATACCGTTACCCTGATCGGCATGGACGCTGATACATGGTATATTGATTCCATTTATCCGGTTGCGGCTGACTGGGCTGATGGTGGCGCATAAAAAAGAGGGCTAATAACATGAAACGATTAATTTCAATTCTTGCGGCCCTTTGTGTCTTGCTCACGCCTTTCGGGGCGTGGGCAGGCACCACCTACGGGCTACTTTTTACCGGCGGTGGGGCACATGAGGTCATAGTAGGCGACACATTAACCGGGGCAGGCAGTGCGGCGACCGCTGTTGTATCTTCAATAACCCTATCAAGCGGAACATGGGCAGGCACTGACGCAGCGGGCCAATTTATTCTAACTTCTCAAACCGGCACATTCCAAAGCGAAAATTTAAACGAGGGCGTAAATGCCAACGTAGCTACTATTGTCGGAGATTCGTCTGTCGTAGTGGAAACATGGAGCTCGCCGAGCAAGGGCGTTGCCTTAATTACATTCACCATAACGGCTGAATCCAACGGCGGAAATATACACCCGGCTGAAACCGGATCTGACATTGACAGCTTTATGTTTTTGGCAAAGAGCAATCCTGGAACTACGGCACCGACTGCAGCGTGGGATTATACTTTTGTGGCCGAAGATGGCGAGGATGTTTTAGGCGGCGAAGGTGCTGACCGGAGCGCAACGACCACAGAAAGGATTCGGGCTAAAACCGATACCAGCTTTGGCGAAGCATATATTGACGGCACCGGAACGCTGACCATTACAAACAATTCGGTCAACTCCGCAACCATCGTAATCAAAATTTATTCTCGGAGGTAATCATGCACATCTGCGAGCTACATCAAAGATTTCCAGGGCAGCATTTTCCAGGTTGCAAATGCAACATAGAACACGAAGGCGCTGTCATCTGTGATTTCCATAAGAAATATCCGACTCAATGGCTTGCGGCTTGTGATTGCGGGCGGGAAGAAAAAAAGCTGCGACTGAAAGGTCATATCTTTAAGGGCGAAAAAGCTGAATCCGTTCAGTGTGAAGGCACGACCAAGGCCGGAAACCGATGCAAACGACGACCTCTGGCCGGGAGCAAATTTTGCAAAGCTCATCAACCAGAACAAAAAGGCTGATTATGAAAAAGCATATAATATCAATCTTAATAACCTTGTTGTTTTTAATTCCGAGCGCATGGGCTAATGGTGGCCCGACTATTTATGGTTCAACCGCACCTTTTAGTTTTAGCCTGCTACCAGAGAGTGACAACACTTACGATATAGGATCGTCAAGCCTTGAATGGCGGACGGGTTATTACGGGACAGGATTGGTTTTGACCAGCACTGATACATCTTCGCATGATGCTATATCAATTACACCGGCGTCAAACTTGGGATCGTCCGCAGTATATCGAGGGCTATTTATTGACGGTGCGGCGCTTGATCCATCGGCGGGTGATGCTGAAATATACTCACTCAAGGTAGATTTTTCGGGCGTATCCTTAGGCAATGAGCCTATTATGAACGCCATTGATGTAGTCATGCCTGCTACCTATTCAGGGCAAAGCGCTATGGCAGCATTTAAAGCCACCGGCAACGGCACCACGATTGAAATTCTTGATAATGACCAGACCCAAAGTGCAATACATATTGATAATGGCAGAATCCACGTAGACACCACGGCTCCCGCTGGTGCCGGACGACATATCGAATCTTTTGAAACGGTGCTTGCCGTAGACGACTTGGACGCCACATCAATAATTCATGCGTTTGAGGTTAGCATAACCGGATCTACAAGCGGTGAAGTTTCAGCCCTTGGGACACATCCGGGCGTAGGCCCTATTCATCAACACGTCGGCACTTTTGGCGATATGGATTGGGGCGGCACTTTCACAGGTTCGGCTTTTGCTGACAAAACAAATGAATTTAATACTTCTGGCTCTCCGACTGCTACGCTTACCGCAGCTCTTAGTGATTACTTTTTAATTGCCGATGTAGCTAAGTTTGGAAATATCCAAATTAACCTATTGGCCTTGAGCGATAAAGATCAATTCCTGATATTCCATTATGGTGACGGTTCTCAGCTATGGGTAGAGTTTTTTCCTGAAGATACTACCGACGGACTGCGAAGTGACGGAAATATCATGTGGGATGCTGATGGCCTTGCAACATGGGGAACTAATACCGTTAATGAAATTACAGGATTAACCGGATCTACTCCCTATTATTGGATTAAGATCACGCGCACCAGGGTTGGCGGCATTAATACTGATCCGACCGAGACTCAACTGCAAATACTTTTGCCGACCGAATATGGATGGGATGAAAACGGCGCATTGTCAGTATCAAGCATTGATTCGGGGTCTGGAGCTATCGTTACCACCGGCGCAATCACCGGGGCCATAGGAATTATAACCCCTGGTGCCGCTATAGACCTTTCAGCCGCACAGTCTTATGGCTATGCTGTGATTATGAGTACCGCCGGTGATGTCGAGTTGGCAGATGTATGCGACTCTGCTACTGGGGCTAATGTAACGGTGTTTGTGAGAGATGTATCCGAAACGGTGAGCATTGCCGTCAACGATTCGGCTGATACGATTATATTTCCCGGCCTGTCTTTAGGTGCTGACGATGAACTTGACTCGGCGGGAAATGCCGGAGATTTTGTTGCCCTTATATGCCTTGAGGCAAACAAGTGGTATGTGCAAGGATATTCAGGCGCATGGACAGATGGAGGCCCAGCAGACTGATGAAAACATGTCTTAAAATACTATGCGTTATTTTTGTCCTTATGGTGCTACCAGGCTTTGGGCCTATCGGCGTAAGCAATCTTGGTACAGGGCTTGACTTAGTTACGGATGGGGTGTTTGAGGCTCATACTGCATCCAATTCTTATACGAGTGATTTTAGTGCGGGAGAGGATGGTTGGACAGGTTCAAATGGTACTGCTGCTGGAAATATTGATGGCATAGGTGCCTTAAACGACAATTTAAGATTTACGATAGATGGCGCAAATACAGCACATTACTTGAGATTGGGGACACCCGCGTTTACCGTTGGTAAAACTGTTAGAGTAAGGTTTGATTATTATATTCCACCTGGACAATCAAACATAGATCAAATTAGGTTCAGGCTGGGAGTTTATGGCGATATAGAAACAACTCTGGATGCATGGACAGCGGTTGATTGGTATGTAATTGCATCAGCTACTCAGTTTCGAGTTTATGCTTACGATGGAGGACAAGAGATATTCCAAGACGCAGGTAGTGACGATGTTTTCTACATCCGAAACGTAATCATAGACGCTGTAACCTTCACTTCCTGGACAGACACCGCAGACGGATTAGCTCCCGGCACGGATGGCGCAGGAGCATTGACGAATAAAGCAGCATGGGATGGTTCACAAGCTGCTGCATCAACTTTGACACAATCGGGCATCCTCTGGCCTGGTGGAACGCACACCTTTGTTATTACCACGACCAGAAGCGCTGGAAGCCTAACCCCGAAATGCGGCTCAACATCGGGCACGGCAAGAAGTTCAGCGGATACCTTCACAGAACAGACTGTTTGCGCTGGTTCTGATTTAGGCTTTGAGGCTGACGCTGCTTTTATCGGAACCTTAGACACAGTTACTGTGAGAAAATTTTAATGACTTTCAAATCACAACTAACAACCGACCTTTCAATTTTTTATAACGAGGACGAATTTGCCGAGACGGTATCATATACACCTACGGGCGGTGCGGCCACAGATATTACGGCAATCGTAACACGCGAAGGGTCACGACTTCTTGAGCCTTATATTCGGGGCGAAGGTACGGCAATTGCATTAATCGAGCATCAAAAAAGCGAAGTTTCAAATCCTCAACATGGCGATACTTACGTTTTTGATTCGCAAACATGGGAACACGATCCGGGCGAGGGCGTTGTTTACGAGGACGATGAAGAGCATCATGTTATGTTAAGGCGCAGAGACTAATGGACGTTAAAATAACCATCGACGATAAACAGATACAACGATTTTTTAAAAGCTCACCAAGGCGGGCAAAATGGGCTATGAAAGAATCGCTGTCGAAAGCAGGCGGTCATTTCGGAACATCTGAACGCGCTGGAAATTCACTCAGAACATGGCTAAAGAATGTGGCCGCCGGGATTGTAGGGTTGCACCCGGTGACGCTCAAAGGCAGAAGGGGCGGGAAGTCTCCACTCGCTAATATAGCAAAATGGGTATCGTTTAAATATGGTGTAATTAAAGGCAAGCAAACGGTCAGGATCGGCTTTCTTGGAAAAGGTCAACCCGCGATTGTTCGTAAGTTATTCTATGGCAAACGATTTAGAGCCACTCCGAGAATCAGGGCGCTTTTTCATCGCAGAGGCGTACATTTGAGAAAAGGAACCCGGATGCTTGAGATCCCGGCACGTCCGGCGCTTGATAGTTTTTGGAGATCGAAAGCAAGATTGACCGGCAAATATATTGAGGACAATTTCTTTTTAAAGTTTTTTCAGAAAGGACAGGGGCCACCGGCATGAGATTAGCAGGCAAAGACGGAGAAATGAGGATATACGATAGCGCGGCGGTACTTCATGGCACGGTGCCGAGAGATGACGCCACGCCGCATGTCGTGAAATGGGACGGCGCGGCGACATATACCGATATCACGACCGCTGTAAAACTCGACGACACGACCTATGCCAACGACTTTTTGGCCGATAATAATGACGCTGTTTTTGTCGGCTCGGATGTTATTTTTTCTATGTTGCAATATCTCAAAGGCGGGGCCGCTAATTATGCAGCAGGGTCCGGTGCTCTCTTGATGTTTTATTTTGACGGTACTGACTTCTCAAATTCGATCACTCTTTTTAATGACGGCACCAGCGACGGTACAGACTGTTTCGGCCAAGATGGGTATGTTGATTTTAAGATCCCGGCAGATTGGGCGATTGGCGCTAACGCGATTGACGCTACCCTGGATAGTGATAAGTTTTATGTCAAATTAATGATGACGACCAGCAGCACCCCTGATCCGGACGCAGATGTACTTTGCCCGGCAGACGGTCAATAT
>SDBV01005149.1_pt1 | contig 18531 bp, 35 predicted proteins | sample 2277081 | NCBI WGS metagenome assembly SDBV01 (sample SAMN10402039, study PRJNA504765) | marine sediment metagenome | isolation source: marine sediment core GS10_PC15, 223 cmbsf | place: Arctic Ocean: Southern Knipovich Ridge | collected 2010 | reverse complement strand
GTAATAGTCATCGATGCACAGGATTCGACTTTGTACACAATCACTCTTGACGGAACACCGGTAGATTACAATTCAGGTTTAATTGAAACTGAAATTACAATTGCAGCCGGTTTAGTTGCAGCAATTAATGCAGCTGCTTTAGATTTAATTGCGCGTCAAGAAATCGATACTGGTAATCTTCATATTTTTGCAGCATCTACCGGAATAGATTTTACAATTTCAGTCACAGCAAATTTAGTTGCAAGACGAACTGCATTCATAGATCAAGTTCAGGAACTCGAAACTGTATTTGATAACTTAATGCGACAACGTGGTATACTTGACGATGGAAGTGGTAATCAAGCAGAGGGTGAACAGCTTGACGGCTTAGGACGTATAGTAGGATTAGCACGGGAACCGGGACAAGACGATGCAACATATAGAGATTTTCTTTTTATTCAAGTAACTCGTAACAGATCAAGTGGTGAACCGAATAGATTGATTGAAATATTATCAGGACTAACTGGTGCAAGTGATGTTATTTTAGATGAATACTTTCCCGGATTAGTTATTATGACATTCGCAGGAACAGTAATAAATGAATCAAGGCTTTCATCAATTATGGATAGTTTAGCAGCAGCAGGTGTTCGATTGAATTTAGTTCATGCTCCTCCACCCATAGCGGACGTATTCGCTTTTGCCGGTGGAAGTGGTAAAGGATTTAACGACGGCATATTTGCAGGAGTAATCTAATGGCAGACAGACCTATAGAATTATTAAATTGGGCCGATACCGGCGCTATCACAAATCCAGGTGCACCAAAAGAAACGCTAGGTTGGGTTCCTTCCGAAAAGCCCCCAGCGGAGTATATGAATTGGCTGCAAAACAATTTCAGTTTATGGAGTCAATACTTAGACACCTTATTGAATGGTGTTAATAATGGAATTCAAATCCAAAACGGATTGCAACCCATTGATGGTAGTAGTGCGGGCCTCTGGACTATCACAGCCGGTACTTCAATAAATTCGGATGGAGTGAAATGGACATTAGCTGCTGACGATGTTGATTTCAATGCTCCTGCTGCATCCGCGAATGCTGGTCCTTCAATTAGAATAGATGCAATAATAGCTAAAATTGATCCTATTACAAAAGTAGTTACGTTGTCTTATTTTGAAGACAATCCAACATTTACGAATTATGATCCTGCCAATGATGTAATCATATCTGCAATTTTAATTGCTGTTGATGCTTCATATAAAGTATTGCAGTTGCAATCGCCAATAGTAAGGGATGATGGTTTACGTCCTCATGGTAGGTTGGTGTTTTCACGAGGTGTAGATGGGAGTCCCGACATACCTTTGAATATCGTGGAGATACAAGACGCTATTGATGTTATGAGTTCTATTGGTGGAGGTGTAATTGAAATAACCGGAGAATTTTGGGGTCATCTTTCCGGAATATCAATACTATTAAAATCAGGTGTAGTAATAGATGGTATTTCACATCGTGGAATAAATCAGGGTGTTGGTGATCAAAATACCACTCTTTTCACTATACAAGGTACTACGGGATTAACCGGCACTGCTGCTGCTCCAGCAAAAGGTTTAATCACGTCAATGAATAAAGACCCGAACGATTACGGTCGCGGTTCATTATTAGTAGATGATGGTGGTAATGAATATATAATAGATAAAATACATAGCGTTAATTCTTGTACAGTAGTAGACAGGGTGGGTCAAGAAATCACTGTTGCTATTACTTTAACTGCCGGTAAGATTTATATTAAAGAAGCCGGCATTAAAAATGTGGGAATGAAAGCCCATCCTGATTTAGATTCAGCAGGTTCTCCGTTGGTTCAAATATCTAATGTTGTAGATTGTGTATTCGATAATAACATAATCGATTATGACTATTCCGGAGCAGGTACAGGAACCGCACAAGCTGATGCTGTATTTGCAACTGGATTTATAAGAAACACTACTTTTAGAAATAACAGAATACGTGGCGACTTTCTTACAAACAGTATTCACATAGCTCCTTCGAGTGGGGCGAATGATGCTGATGAAATCATTGTGTCCAATAATATTATGAATGCTGGAGTAGTGATAATTGATAATGCTTCATCTACCGACTACAATGATTTCAGTTATCGAGGAAATGTGCCCGGCGGAACTGAAACAATAAACCCAAGTGGTTTTCATGAATCTTATGACCAAACGGTTATTAGAAAGACAGTGCATTTCTTAGATTTAACTTCTCCTATCAATGCTGGTATGGACTTGCAAGTACAGCAGGTAGGAGCGATAGATGCGTTATACAAATCTACTACCAATAATGTAAACTTAGAACTAGATGCTGCTGCTGGTTCGAGCTCTTTCTTTCGTTTTCGATTAGCTGGGGTATTAAAAGGAACCATCGGTATAAATGCAGCAGGTGATATGTTCTTCAATGATAGTACAGCGCAACGCATGACAATGGCACCAGGCGGAGCTTTTGGTATCAATGTACTTTCCCCTGTTGAAAAACTTGAAGTTGGTGGGAATATTTGGCTTACCAGAAACGGAGATAAATTATATTTCAGTGCTGCAAAAGATGCAAATATTTCACATACGGGAACAAGTTTTGTTATCACCAATACTGTTGGTAATACATTTTTTACCCAACTACAAGCTGGAGGTGATTCATCTTTTACGTTACAAAATTTAAGTGATGTAGCAGGAACTACGGCTCTCTACCATGCTGTTGCAGGGGATTCAGCAGTACCAGCTACACAGATATTAGCTAGGATACAAGCAGACTTTGATGATGGTTCTGCAACATTTAGGGGTATTAAGAATTCAAAGAATGTATTTTTGAAGATGACTCCCGATGCTGCAACTAATGACACCGCCGCACAAATTAATGTATTAGGAAACATCCCATTTGTAATAGACACTGAAGGAAATACTTTATTAGGATTAGGTGCATTAGCTACAACAGCGATAGATGGTTTCCCACACATACCAGTCATAGCAGGAGCACCTACCGGGAATCCAACAAATAAAACAGACTTCGCTGCGATGACAAAAGACGATCTGAATGAAAGATTATGGTTGAATAAAGAAGCTGGTGGAGCAGCTGATTGGGGTTACATACCTACTAATCCTGTAAGAGCACGCTATAAAGGCAGTGGCACAACTTTAGTAGCTAATACAGGTGTAACTATAGTTGATTTTAGTACTTTAGATTTTGAAGATGCTGATCGAGTAACGGGGACAACAGCTTGGAAATTTACTGCCGATAAAGATATGAGATTAAGAGTTTCTGCTTTTGTTAGTTTTATTAATTTTATTTGGGGAGTGGATGACCAAGCTAATATTTTCTTATACAAAGGTGGTGTTGAATATGCTCAGTTGGATAAAATAACTATTGGAAGCATAACTTCACTTCAATATTCATTACAAGGCAGCACAATTATTGATTTAGTTGCTACAAATTTTATAGATATACGAGCTTCACAAAACTCAGCTGGTGCTATATTATTGGAAAACTCACCTCTTAGAAATCATATCTCAATCGAAGAAATTTAACCAACCAAAAAGGAAAAAATAAAATGTCAGATTTCAATATAGACCTGAACGGCATCGGCGAAGAATTAGAAGAGGACGCAGACGGTAATTTACATTACGTAAAGAAATTACCTATAAATCCTACCGAAGATTTACAAAAATTCTATGATATCAAAAAGCGACAAGTGCAAGTCAATGAAGAAAGAATCCAAAAATTTATGGATGAGAATAAAATGCACAGAGAAATCATAGCTGACATCGAAACTAAAGCAATCGCAAGAGACATAATCCTAGTATAATGGAGTAGTACCAATGCCAAATAAAAATGAAAATGTCACCAAAGTTGGTGGTACAAAGATAAACATCACCAATAGTATGTCTATGCCTGTAAAACTAATACTAGGTGGAGTAGCGGCAGCTGCATTAGTGCTCGGTGGCGGTACTGTAGGCTCTGCAATATCCAAGGTGGATCAAGACAGCAAACTTGATAAGATCCTTACAATTGTAACTGAAACACAAATAAAAATAATTAAGGTAGAAACTGATATTCAATACATCAAAGAAGATGTTAAGCAAAATAAAGAAGACATCAGGGATATAATACGACAAAAATGATAGACTCTACACCTACCCCTATGTCAGATAAAGAGTTTCTACTTTTATTTGAATGGATAATGGTAATTACTATATGGATGATAATAAAATTCAATTAAACCAAAAACTGTCAGAGAACTTTTCTGCATATGAATTCTTTAATGTGAAAAAGAGTGGGAGTATTCGTAGACATGATATAGCCAAAGCTCGAATGCTCTGTCAATTAGTATTACAACCTATGCGTGATATGTTTGGTTCCGTAACAATCACTTCCGGCAAACGTAGCACAGCATTCAATAAAGAAATAGGTGGAGCTACTTACAGCGATCACCTTTATCAGGAAGGTTCCGTCGCCTCTGATTTCACAAATAAATATTTACTAAAGTGCTTTGAATTCATAAAGAATTTTCATATAAATGTAGTAGGTCAACTGATAATTTATCCTGATAGAAATTTTATTCATGTAAGTTTATCCACTTTGAAACATACTGGTGAGTGCTTAATTAGTAGAGCAGGAAAATATGAACAATACACCAAACCAAGTCAACTAATATAAAGGAAAAGATCATGATGACAATACTAATAGGGATAAGTGCTTTTTTCGTAGAAGCTGCTCCTACGCTGTGGACCATCGTTGGCTTGATAGCAACGAAAGTTTTAGTACCAGCAGTTGCAAATTGGTTGAAAGAAAATGCAGCTAGTACAACAAGTCGGCGTCTACGGCGAGTAGCAGAGGAATCAATCAACCTAGCCGAAGAAATATCTGCAAAAGAAAATATGATATTGAGTAGTGAAGAAAAACTAGACACTGCTGCTGATTATATTATAGCAGCTTTCCCGGAAATGAATCGACAGCAAGCCTATGATTTAATTCACGCTTTTTTATTGGCATTAGGATATGGGGCTGTTTTGAAAAAAGAATTAGAAAAATGAAAACTGATACTGGAACACAAAACTTAGTTAAGAAATTATTTAATTTGAAGAAGGATTAATTTCATCTTTTCGCAAATCAATTTTTATCATCTTACCTTTATTATCAATAAGGAAAATAAATCCATTCGGAACTAGTTTAGATGTAATTAGTTTAATGCGTCCTAATATGGGTATTTCTTCCACAGATTTAATTGATAGTAAAAATTGAATTGAATTTAATGTTTCTTCAGATAAATGTACTTCAGATAAATTCCCTAAATCAATATCTTCTATTTTCATGATTTACTTTCTGAAGAAAGACTAGCTCTAAGCTTTGCAACTGACATAGGATAGTAATCTGTGATATCTTTCATTATAGATATCTCTATTGTTGACATGGAATCTTTTTCCAGTAAATATTGTGCAACTTGTAAACATAAATTTCTATGATCCTGTTGTAGCTTTTGTAATTCGATTCGATCATTAGTAGTCCACCTTAAATTAAGTGTGATATTTCGATGCACAAGCTTATCTGCTAAGGCAATAAACATTCGAGCGAGTTTATATTTGAATCCTTGGCCTTGTAACAGCTTATTCAACTGTCCGTAATCCAATAGTATTTGACCTTGAATGTTTTTGTGTTTTTTGTTTTTCATCATTCGCTTTCTATTGCATTATCAATAAAATCATCGGTTAATTTTTCTTCGTCAATATCGTTTGTAAGACAATACATTTCTTTTAGCCATTTATTCCGTCTCCGTTCTCGCGCTAGGGATTTCACTGATCTAACATTATCTTGAATGTGCTCGTGACAATCCTTCAACATTTTACGCACTTGTAATAATGCCGCATCGTGGCCGGCTGTTTCTTTCGCTAGCTGCTCTTTCACTTCCGCAAGCTCGGCTAATATAGGGTCAACGTGATAAGGGTCTCCCGAGTTTGCGTAGTCGGCTACCATTTCTTTAATGTCTTCATCTGTTAGCATCATAATAATCTTTCCTTTTGTTATAATTGCATTGCAGGTGGCCGGGCTTGATTCCGACTTCCGTAGACGATAGGAGGTGAGTAGCTTAATGTCTCGTCATACGGTTACTACTCATTAGCGTGTCCTTCCACGCCGCACCCGCAATCACTTGTAAAAGTGCTGTTCAAAAGTTTCTTCCATCGCATATAGTTACTTTGCAACAATCTGAAACCATTGTTGAAGTTCCGTTTTTCATAATATAATGATAATCTTTATTATTTCCTTGGCGAAGTGCTTTTTTACATCGAGAACAATATAGCTTTGATGATTTCTTTTCTTCAATCATTTTTTCGGCGGGAGTTTGTTGTCTAAGCTGCTGTTCTAATTCTTTGTAACTACCATATGCACCACAACCACGACAGCAGTTAGTAGGCACAGATTCCTTTCGCCCGCACTCTTTACACTCGTAAATCTTATTCATCTTTTTCCTTTACAAATATAAAGAGTAATAGCGATGTAAGTAATTATGCTGACTACAATAGTAAGACCTGAGCCAGCTACTGCTCCAATCCAAAATGCTTGTGTAATTGTTTCTTCCATTATACTACTTGCACAAACTGCTCGGTATAAAGTCTACTGCAAATAATTCTACGACGATCATCTAATTGAATAACTGATACACCATTTTTATTCATAGTAACAATAGTTCCGCAAGAGTTATCAAAGTCAGATACCAATACTTGTGTACCTTCCTTTTTTGCTCTCTTTTTATTGTATTTCATTTACTTTGTCTTCGTGGTGCGGGTGGACGTAGACTTAAATTACGAATTGGTTTAGTGCCACCATATTTTATTTTACTTTCATGTAATGTCTTAAAGTGGCTCGTTCGCTGTCGTCTGATTTGTCGTTCTGTATAAATTGCAAGTAGTTGGCCTAATCCAATTATAACTAGACAAGACGCAATGATGGTTAATAATATCACTTTCATTTTTCCTTTCTTATTTGCTGCCCGCAGGCGGTTTTGATGAAGCACTTTCAAACACGACGCACCTGCGGGCCACTCATATCTATAACGAGTGCTATTCTATTATAAAGAGTTTTCCATTTTTTGTGAGTCATTCTACTGCAATCACAGTTTTTTTCCTACACATCGAAGCTCGAAAGATTTTATCGGCTTCACCTATGATTGCTTCATTATGACTGACAAGTATTATTTGTATTCCAAGTTTAGATGAAATTTCTTTTAGCATCTGTCCAGCTTTCGGTTGCAGGTCTTTACTAAGGAAACGAAAAGGTTCATCGAATATGAATACATTGCTTGTTCGTTTAGGATTTAAAGCCCATAGCGCTAAGCGTAAAGCAAATGAAGCTATATCAATTACACCTCCACCGGTAGATGAAAGTGGATCGAATCGCTTTCCGTTCTTGCTTAGGTATAAATCAGCTTCGGTTTTGTTTCTACGCAATACAAATTCCAGTTCTAATTCATACGGATCAGGAAAGACAGCATTTAGAGCTAAAGAAACTAATTCAGATATTCTGTACTCCAGCTGCTCTTGCGTCTGTTGCGCTACCGTCTGAATAATAAGTTGTGCTTTCTCAATTCGTTTGCTTCGTTTTTCAGATAAACGAATTTCCTTTTTAGTATCAACAATACCTTTTTCTATGTGCTCGACCTGGCCTTTTTTACGCTCCAGGTTTGTGCGTAGTTGATTACAGTTATTCATTTTCTTCACAATGTGATTTTAGAAATTCATATAAAGCTAGGATTGCTTCTTTACCTTCAATACGACAAGGATTATTTAAAGCATCATCAACATATTTTTTTACCGGTTGAAGAATAAGAACAGGAAATCCTCTTTCATCTGCTGTAATCATTGTTGATGTATGTTGTCCAGGAATCATAAAATATTTATTTGATTTTTGTGCTTCATGTATTCGTATAGCTTCTTTCCCTATTTCATCTAATTTATTCATCATTCATACTTTCTAATTCTTCAAGTCCTTTTTCAAGTTTACTCGATTGAATTTCAATTTGTCTTTTCAGTTTCTTGATTTCCTTTTGTGCCTGCTCGATAGTAGTGCAGTTATATTCATCTTTCAGAGTACCTAATAATTCTCCCTGTTTATTTTCTAAAATACCCTGTTCGATTTTCTTGGAATCAATTTCTTCTTTTAGGTTAATTAGTTTTTGTGCATTCATTATTCTTTGCTTTCTATTGCTGCGTCGATTGCTTCATGTTTATTACTAAATGATTTAGGAGGAGCAAGACTATTTATAATCCACCACGGCCCATTTGTAATTACTTGTTCAATGGCTACAGTATTTTTATTCTTTGTGATTCTAAATCCTGAACAAGCATCTATTCGTTTACATGTTTGTAATAGTTCTTCTTTCATCGATGCTAATTCAGTTTCAAGATTAATAATTTTTTCTTTTGCATGTTCATATGGTGTCTTTCCTGTGATTGCTTCTACTTCTCTATCAGCTATGCCCATTATCCTATTGCCTCCCAAACTATCTCTTTAGTTTCTTTTCGAGTTTTGTTATTATTAAAATACTCTTCAATATTATGCTCGAATGATAATCCGATTTCATAATCATCATCCAGTTTATTGATGAATTTCTCCATGCGTTTATCCCTTTCCTGTTTACTTTCAATATGACTTGCATCGATTACGTTTTCTTCAATTGGCAGGTAGTATGGTTTTACTTCATTAGTTTTTGCGTACCATAAATATACACATGGTTTGTAATCTTCCTGAGTAGTATTCATTCGCATCAACGATCCGGGATTAACCAATACCTGCTTTTTATTTTTGACGACAAAAGATTGATGATTATGTCCACACAATACCAATTGAAATTGTTTCAGTTTCTTTAGCAGTTGATTACCTTGTTCCGATTCTGCACCATACCATAAATCGTCTTCGTTCTTGGCTACTAAATGGTGTAATATAAGCACGTTGATACCTGATTCATTCCCCATTTTGGTACTATGAATCGATTCTAACGGCGTCCCCCATGGTAGGCTATGCACTGAGTATACAACGTCGCTGTGTGTGCATGAAAGACGTGTTGCTTTGTCTTGTTTTAATATAGAGACTCTACCGGAAGCTTCCATAACCCCTAAACTTGAATGTCTAATTAATTTTAAATTGTGATTAGGTAAATCGTGATTACCTGGCACACAATGAATTCCAGTTGTTAAATTTTGTATACTCCACTGCTCTAAATATTGTGAAGATTTTGCTTTATCAAATAAATCTCCGGCATGTAAAATCGGAATTTTGTATTTGTTAGATAAGTCGATAATAACTTTTACCTTTGCAGCTTGTGCAGAAAAGTAATCATCAGTTCTACAAATAGGGGTTGCCGTTCGTAAATGCCAATCTGCGCATAATATTGCTGTTGGTTTCGAGTTCATATTAATTGGTTTCCTTTTTAAGTTCAGCTGTCAATATCACTATCGGTTTCAAGAGCATATGCTATTTCCAATTTAGTTAAATGTTTGTGTTGAATTTCTACTAGCCTAATTAATTTGTCTATTAATTTACTCACTTCTTGATTAGTTTCATGATATTCAGTGAGCAACTTTCTAAAAGTAGGTTTATTGGGAAAAGATATTACATTGTCAGCCATGATTAATTTTCTTCTTTTTCTTTTGTGTCCACGCGGTGTATTGTCGAGGAACATCATAACCAGATTCGGGCCAATTGAAATCAAAATTTTCTAAGTTATCACTAATGACATGTTCTTTGAAAACCAAACTACGCCAATTACGAAGTGTGAGTTGATATTTTTCAAATGCTGCGTGCATTTCCCTAGTTGCAATTTCTCTTTTTGCAGCAATTATTTTTAGTTTTTCAATGTCTACCATTAGTTCTACCACACAACGGACACTTGCCGGACATATGTTTATTGTAAATAGATTCTGAATTTTCAATCTTTACTTCACAGAATTTTAATTTTACATTTGTGCTTTTTATTCGTGCCACTAAAACCTCAAATTTATTATGATTGTATTTTAAATCAGATATTGTTTCATTTAATTCTAGTAATTCATTTACCTTAGTTTCTAATTCTAATAATTCATTTACTTTGCTTAATTTGTCTTGATTGTTTTGTATCTGAATTATTAGAGTCGGCAAACCATATATTCGTTTTTCTTTTTCATCTAAGGATTTTTGTAAGTCTTCAAGCGCTTCAAGCTTTTCTTCATAGTCTTCTATCCATTTATATTCATCTAATTCATTTTCATATTGTTCTAAATTCTTTTGTTGTGATTTTAGATTAGATGATTCCTTTAACTTTTCACTTGCAATGTTGGATAATGATGAATCTATCACATCCAGGTTGATTACTTTATTCAGGTATCGAGCAACTTCGCCGGAGCTTTTAGAAAAAAGAAATACACCATCTAACTGTCGATGAATATTCAAATCGTTTATATTTAGAATATCAGATACTTCTTCAGGTACTTTTTGACCGAATGCTTTTAGAAGTAAATCATCTACTTGATAATAATTTTTTGCTTTCCCTCTATGACGAATAATTGTACCTACATTAGTATCTATTTTCACAGTAGAATTATCTGCCCAATGTGAATGAATATTATCTGTGTTATTTGGTTTGTTTTGTATAAGCCAAATTAGAGCACGTAGAATAGCAGACTTGCCATTATCGCTAGGGCCAACAATTACATTGACGCCTTTGTCAAATTCCAACTCAGTCTTTTTGTGACTTTGAAAATTTTCTATTGTAAGTGAATTAATCATGTGATCTTTGTATTGTATCTATTATGGCTAATATCCAAAAGAACATAGCTAGATATGGTGAATCAAATACAAACCAACATAGGACACCAAAGGCAAAATGATTATTCATTTTATTCTCCTACAAAATTACGTTGATGTTTTTCATAATAGATTTCAAAAAACTCTACTGCATCCATCATAACAACAGGCCGTTGAAATTCTTTAGTTTTCATGAATACCATCCAGGTTTTGTATTCACCTAAATTAGCTCGTGCTTGTCGTACAGTAGCTTGCCAGCCTATGTTCTGCCCTGATTTGCATTCGACGGCATAGGGGAAGTCTAAAGCAGCCTGCCCGCGTAGTATGATATCTGTGCCTGCTTGTCCCATTGGCCGAGGTTCAATCAGGTGATGGTCTTCGTGTCCGCATGGTTCGTCTAACAGAATTGATATTTTCTTGGCTACCCAATTTTGTAGATTGCGTCCCTTAGCTTTTGCAGACGCAACGGATATTCTCTTTTTCTTTTTAGTTGGCATGATCTATAATCTCATCATAAATTGAAATGAACTGTCCAATAGCATCTGATAAATTTTCATGTCCTTCTGTAAAAATTAATATTACCGGACGTGCTATATCCTCTTCAATAAATAATTCAGGATATTCTTTAATAATAATTTGTATTTCTGATTCAATATGAAAATTACCTTCTTGATATTTTATGTTAAATCCAGGTATATCTAAATTGTTTTCTTGTAGTCTTACTAAATCATCAATCGTATTCATCTTAGTATTTTCCTTTTCTATTCGGTGCTACGTCTGCTTCGAGTTGTTTCCATTTTGTTATCACCGCGTCTGCTAATTCCTGCTCCTGATTTTTTCCTTCGATGAATTTAATCAATCGTTCTACTGAAGGAAATTCTTTACTATGCCAAATAATATCATCCTGTGTTTTCTTGGTTTTTATCTTTCCAGTATCAGTATATAAATCATATAAGTAATTTATATTTGAGATAATATTATCAACTCCATAATCGAACAAAAGATTCACATAACAGGTGCGGAATGGTTTGCCTATTTTATTTTTGGTGCATTTCGCTTTTATGTTTACACCAATAGGAATCTTTTTCTTCAGGATTTTTTCTACTTCGGCCAGCCAGAATATTTGCGATGAATAGAAGTCCAAGGCTTTTCCACCGGTGCGGTAGTATTTAGGGCCGAAGCCCGGACTTATATTTTGTCTTACTTGTGAGATAATTATCAATATCATATTTTTTTCAAATATAGTTTGCATGTTTAGTCGAAAAAACAAACCAAGTTTCTTTTGCTTTTCCAGTCCATAGGTGCCTTTTTCTATTGTCTCCCCTTTCTTGGCTGCTTTGCGCGATTCACTATCTCTTTTCAATTCGGCTTCGGATGTAAGGCTATCCATACTATCCAGTATGTATATGAACAATTCATTCTTTTTTACTTTAGCAAGTTCGTTTTGCACGTTAGTTGTAAAGTCTTCAACAGTATTGGAGTTTTCTTTTGTGTCGTCTAATATTTCAAATCCATATAACTCTTTACTATTAAATGAATATCCAGATTCGGCATCATCGTAACGCCATTTTAATTTTTTGCTATATTGCTTTCGAGCAGCAGCAATAAATTCGGATGCTAACAAGCTTTTACCGGTAGAGTTGTCCCCAACAATGTTTATGACTTTGCCCTTGGCATATCCACCACCTAATACTAGATTCAATAAAGTCGAACCTGAATCTACAGTTTCAATCACGGCTTTGATTTCTTTTGATCGAACTGCTTTTTTTATTTCGTCGGATTTCTTTTTGTACTTACCCATTATCTTTTGCTCGTTTTTCTGCTTCTATACATAAATCACAACGATGATGATTACGATAATGATTGCCGCTTGTTAAATGTACTTTATCAAAAACAAAACAAAAATGAATAAATCTAGGCCAGCCAGCTTGCCGTAATCCTTTACAATTTTCTGAGCAATATTGACCATTTGTTTCTGCTTCTAATTCAATTAATAATTTAGTTTTCATTTATACCACTTGTAATCCTTTTCTCATCGAATAATTCAAACACACTCGACAACAATTTACAGGTTGATCTAAGTGTGTAAATAATTCTTTATTGAGGAAATATGCAGTAGCTATTGCACACACAGATAGTATTCGTGGTTTGTTTATCATCTATTTTAGCTTCACGTCCTTTTCCTATATGAGCGAAACTGAACCACCTATGATTTTGTATATTCATAATCTTCCCCTAATATTTTCTTTAGCTCTTTTTCGTACTCCATTTCATTCATCTTTATGGTATTGTTTAGTTTATGGGGGACGACTCGCCAACGCCCCCCTATTTTAATACCTATACCATAGACACAACACCAAGTGATGATAGTCACTTTGGTAACGCCGGCGAGTTTGGCAGCTTCGATAGTAGTTAGGTAATCTTTCATCTTATACTCTTATTTCTTGCGAGTTCGTTTTTTCTTTTTCTTCGGTGTGTCTTCTTCTTTCTTTTTAGTTTTCTTAGTTTTAGTTTTCGGTTTATAATTAGAGCAGGCGTCAAATACTTCTTCCGGGCATTCGTCGCACTGCTCTATATTCATGCAGTCATCACCAAAATTACCGTCAAAGGGACATTCCGGATTATCTGCATCGAATTCTATTTCATCACTTTTTGAATCCTTTGAATCATCACCATTGTCTGAATTCCCATTTTGACCACCACCTTCAAATTCTGCATCACACTCATCGTAAGGACATTCTTCAGCATCCTCTGGTATAGGACGATCACATTCAGGACAATCGACAATTTCGTTGTCGTCTAAATCTTCAAGAAAATCAGGTGTGGATTTCTTCTTGGGCGCTTTTTTCTTTCTGGGTGTAGGTTCATCATCGGAACTATTGTCATCGTCGTCTTCGTCTTGTGACGCACCTAAAAACAAAGCTGCTATTTGCTCATAAGTTGGGATAGTAAGCATAGTATCAAATGAATATACATCTTCTAAAATACTTTCATCCAACTCTTCGTCGCGCTCGACAAAATCAAACTTTTTGAATTTAAAGTAAGCATTACCGTCATACTTTTCAGGTTTAGCTCGAAATTTAATTGACATACCATCTTCTAAATCAGAAAATGAAACTATGTCATCACCTTGGGTAGCTTCTTCGAGCAATTCACGTTCAAAAAGATATTCTGAAACGTCGAATATTTTGATGGTATCTTCGCCTTCAGGTTCTTTTACATTGTAAATACTACGCCAAGTGGATTTCAATTCCTTTTCGACCGCAGGATCATCAGCTGCTTTTCGTTCTTCGCAAATGGGACAAGGCTTGCCGAATGATCTTAGCAGGCAAATTACTGTTTTTTCTTCTGCTCCGATACCACGGTGTACAGCTATTTCTAATTTGTAATCCAGGTCCCCTACTTGTACGTTGATGGGCTTTCCTCTTGGACTTCGCAGAGTTGGATACCATTCTTCAGATACTTCAAAAGGAACTATGTCAATCACATTGTCGCCCTTTTCCGGTTTATAAAAATTCACATCTTCATAATCTGAAATATCCAGTACGCCTCCATCCCCCGCACCGCTGCGGTTTTGTGATGTGCTTTCAGTGCGTCTGGCAAGCGCCGCTTTTCTATCTGTTCGTTTATTCTTTTTCTTTTTCATTGTATTTCCTTTATCATTTAGGATTTGATTGTCGGGTTGGATTTGATGACATTGGCCCACCAGTTTTATCTTCAGGAGTCTTATTATCAACTGCAACCACATTTGATTCAATGAGTTCTAATTGAGGTTCATCAAACCAATGAGTATCAATTGTAGCTCCATCATGTAATTCTTGTGGGCATATACCATACCGAATGCACCCATGAAGGAATTCCGACTTTCCTGTAACGATTCCTGTGAATCCACTTATAACATCTTTTACTTTGTCACCTAGTTCAATTGTCTTCTTTTTCATTTCGTCTTTCCTTTTCTTCGTAAAAAGATTTTGCTATCGCTATTCCTAATAATCTACCCATTAAATATAAAATGAATAGAATAAAAGGAACAGCAAATAACCATGTTGTTATTGATTCAAGCATTATGATTTCTTGTGTGCTTTTTCGATTTGCCCTTAGAAGGTTTTCTCTTTGGTGTTTTAGTTTTCATGTCTGCAATTTTATTCCAAACAACAGGAATTTCTTTTTTAGGCTGAATATATCTCTGAACGGATTCTGTAACTTTTGCAATAATAACTATACAATCATATTGCTTACAACGTTTTTCGGCTTCTTCCTTCGCTAATTTTTCTGTATGAAAACTTCTAATTACATCACTATATTCTAATAATTCTTCTAAGTCATCACTATCTCCATCACCATCATTTGCTGTAATTATTATCCATAATTCTTTCATTTTATTTTTTCCTTTTGATAGATTTCCTTTGTTTACTTGATTTAGTTTCCTGTTGCTCTTCATCCATTTTCGGTTTGCGTGGTTCGGAAAAATAAGAACCCAGCCACAACTTGCTGAGGGATTCCAAGGCGCGTTTGCGATGGTCGAAAGCTACTACCGCACCGGCTAAGATTGCTGCTTCATGTTTAGCATCAAGGTAATCTTTATAAGCAAATTTGTAATCTTTATGAATTAGTATTGTGCTTGCAATCGCCTTTTCAGTTACTTTGCCTTCAATATCAAATGAATCCGGATCAGTGCGTATCGCCATATCCAATTCCGCTTGCACTAAATCCAACTTCTGTTTTGCTTTTGAAACTTCATCATTAGCATCAGCACTATCTTCCACTGCATTCATATACAATGGTGCTTGTTGTATATTCTCTTCAACTAAATCATTGATATCGATTTCTAAATCCTGTTTATATCCCATTTTTCGTTATTCTCCTTTTTTGTTTATTCAATTATTAAATCTTCAAATACAACTGGTAATAATTCTTTGAATTGTTGTAGTCCAGATAACATGATTTCTCGGATTTGCCATTGTGCTTTTTTATTCAATGCTCGATCCACAAATACATGTCTCCATTGTCGTAAATTAAAAGTTGTGACCACTTCTGTTTTTGTTGCGTTAGGTAATACTGATCTAGCATCTTCAGGGGGAATACCGTTAGCAAGTAAATGAAGATAAAAACTATAAGCCTTTTCTATAAAACTGTTCCATCCTAAAACAAGATCAACGTCATGTCCTTTAACCCCAAATTCAGGTTGTGTTTTTGCAATACTAAGAGGTAAAATTACCTGTAAACCTTTCTTTCCATAGTTACAATATCGCTGTGATTCTTGGCTGTATGCAGCAATTCGATGCCGAACTAATTGATGTGACATAGAACGATCTCCAATAATACGCACTGTGATATTACAATGTTCTAATACTGAATTGTGGCCGCTCTTTATAATCATATGCACAAATTTATTTGAAGAGTCTTCAGTCATTAGCCGTTCGCTTTTGTAGCAAGTGCGTCCAGCAATTTCTAATTGATTCATATAATCTTGTATTTGTGCTACCGGCGTCAGTATTTCAAACGATGGTTTAACAATTGTAATATCCATATTTTCTCCTTTTCGATTTTGTCAATGTCCGTATTATACTATAAAGAGTTTTCTATTTTTTAGGAGTTTCATTGATTTACAGACTCATAACAAGCAAGGGACAAGCCAGCTTTTCCAGAATTATAAAATGGCTCACTAAAACATTCGATGATGAAAGCTGTGTGTGCATCACCTTTATTTAACAAAACTGAATTACAATACCCAAGCACGGCATAGCGTACTTTCTCAGGTTCTTGTTCAATGCCTTTTAATATCTTAGCAATCACATTCCAGTTTTTCTTTTGTATTATCGCTCTACATAAATCTATAATTTCATTTTCAGACAGTTTTACTTTTTGTAAAAACTCTTCTTGTTCATCATCGTCTAAATTAATTACCTGCTCTAATAATATTAGTGATTGTCTACAACTCCCGTCTGCTTGTTCACAAATTAGTTTCAATATTTCTTTATCAACTTCTACCTCTTCTAATTCACAAATAGTATTTAGATACGCAGTCATTCGATTAGATGATAATGGTGTTACTGTAAATGAATGACAACGATTACGAATTGTCTTTAGTAGTTTGTTGGGTTCGGTAGTGCATAAAATGAAATAGACGTGTTCCGGTGTATCTTCTAAAGCTTTTAACATTGAATGCGAAAAATCTTTGGTGACCTGATGAAACTCATCCATTATATAAACACGACAATCACCCATAGTAGGTAAGTATTTCATACTGGACATTATATCGCGTGCAGTATCGATGCCTCTATTGTTAGATGAATTTATTTCAACCAGGTCTTGTGCTTGACAGTTTAATTCTTTTGCAATGATTCGAGCTAATGTAGTTTTGCCGCAACCACTTTTTCCGTCGAACATGATAACATGAGGTAGTTCATTGCTTTCCAGCATGGAAGCAATGGTAGTGACAATAGCTTTGTTGCCTTGTACTTCATCAAGTTTGTCCGGTCTATAATCTATATGAAAACTCATTTTTTATTTTCCTTTGTATTTGATTGTATTTCTTGTAATCTATAATATTTTTGTTTTATACAAGCCATATTACCAAGTAATAAAATTAATAATATGTCAGCTTTGAGGTAAGGAACCTCATCAGTTTCAACCCAATTCTTTTCCTCTAGTATTTCTAATTTATACATTATTTTCTCCTATATTAAACCAAAACTGTTTTCATCGTTTCTGTTTTCTTGTTTTCTTTTTGCTTCATAGTATTTTCTATTTCTAAAATCTAAACGCTCTTTACTCAGTTCAATACTTTCGGGATTCAACTCAATACCAATATATTTTCTTTTGTGAAGTAAAGCTGCCATTCCGGTTACTGATGTGCCTGCAAAGGGATCAAGAATAGTATCACCTTTTTTACTACCAGCTAAAACACAAGGCTCGATTAGTTTTAATGGGAAGGTTGCAAAGTGTGCGCCGGCATACGATTTTGATGCGACTGTCCATACTGAGCGTTTGTTACGATATTCATAGTTATTTGTTTTAAGTCCTTTCATTTTACTACGTCCGGGAACATTATTCAATTTAGTGCTATCGCGGTCACGATGATAATCATCGCTAGTAACCGTCTTTTCTTTTATCGCATCCGCATCATAATAATATTTCGCGCGCTTACTCATTAAGAAAATGTATTCATGTGATTTAGTTGGTCTATCAGTCACACTTTCCAGCATTGGATTTGGCTTGTGCCAGATAATATCAGAACGTAAATACCAACCACCTGCTTGTAATGCTAATGCTACTCGCCAAGGTATACCACATAAGTCTTTAGGTTTTAATCCACGAGGTATTTGCCACTTCCTGTTTTCGTGCCACGCGCCTTTATTTGTATCCTGTTTTTGGTTATGCCCACCGCTGTCCTTTGTAGTCGCGCAATAACTATCACCTAAATTTAGCCAAAGTGTGCCATCGTCTCGCAATACCCGTTTTACTTCGTTAAAGATTTTAACCGTTTTCGCAATGTATTCTTCGGGCGTTGCTTCAAGTCCTAGCTGCCCGGCCTCACCATAATCACGCAATCCCCAATATGGCGGACTGGTAATACAACATTGAATACTTTCCGATTTCATTTTTTTAAAGACAGAAAGACAATTACCTTCATACAAAGTGTATAGATTATTCTTATGTATTTTCATATCTTATAATCTTTCATTTCGGACCAGTTACCATTTACTTCAGATATCTTTGCATCTATATCCAACG
>SDBV01005148.1_pt1 | contig 18532 bp, 13 predicted proteins | sample 2277081 | NCBI WGS metagenome assembly SDBV01 (sample SAMN10402039, study PRJNA504765) | marine sediment metagenome | isolation source: marine sediment core GS10_PC15, 223 cmbsf | place: Arctic Ocean: Southern Knipovich Ridge | collected 2010 | reverse complement strand
GAGAACTGCTGCAACGTATCGGCCTGGGAGTTCAAGGGCGCGGGCAGTCCTGCTGAGAAGCACGTCGAGCCGCTTGTTTTTGAAGAGGTAGCTTTAACTCAAAGGAGTTACAAGTAATGGCGGGTAAAACGATAAATCTCACACTGAAATTCTGGAGACAGGACGGTCCGGATGACAAGGGCCAGTTTGAATTGCATGATGCAAAAGACATCAGCACCGACATGTCGTTCTTGGAGATGTTGGACGTTGTTAACGCGGGCATAGAACGTAAGGGCGGCAACCCGATTGTGTTTGACCATGATTGCCGCGAAGGCATTTGTGGGACCTGCGGGGCCGTGATCAATGGCCAATCTCACGGCCCGCAAAGGGCGACCACTCTGTGTCAGTTGCATATGCGCCAGTTCAAGGATGGCGAGACACTCGTAATTGAACCTTTCAGGGCAAGGGCCTTTCCTGTGATCAAGGACTTGGTGGTTGACAGGACGGCCTATGACCGAATACAGCAGGCGGGTGGATATGTTTCGATGCGCACGGGTTCCGCTCCGGACGCGCATTCCGTGCAGGTACAGAAGCGCAACGCCGACAAAGCCATGGATGCGGCGGCGTGCCTGGGCTGTGGCGCTTGCGTGGCAGCGTGTCCCAACGCATCGGCGATGCTCTTCGTATCAGCTAAAGTAAGCCAGTTCGCATTGTTGCCTCAAGGCCAGCCTGAGCGCGACAAGCGCGTGATGGATATGGTATCGCAGATGGACAAGGAAGGCTTCGGGAATTGTTCGAACGAGTATGAATGCGAGGCGGCTTGCCCCGAGAGCGTCAGCATTCAGAACATCGCGCGCATGAATAGAGATTATCTTGTATCCGCGGTAAAGGCCATGACCTGAGCTAAAATCGAACGCGCAGCCCTCGTCTGGAGACTGCGCGATTTTTTTGCAAGTCTTGAAGGTTCAGCTTTTGTCCTCGCCCTCGGATTCTTCACCTTCTTTTGGCGCGAGGTATATTGCGAAATCGGGACATATGTCCTGGCAGAATTTGCAGCTAATGCATTCGGCCTCATCTTCAACGTCTACGTAGCGGTAGCCCTTTTCGTTGAACTCCTCACCGATCTTGAGGACTTTCTTTGGGCAATACTCGACGCAGTAGCGGCATCCTTTGCAGCGTTGATTAAGCAAAAACAAATACTCGCCCTTAAACTTTCCGGGCTTGAATTCCTTGGGGGCTTGTCCGTTAGAGTTTGTCGGCATATCCATATCCTATCTCAAAGGCTTCAAGGTTAAGGTCAACAAATGCGGTTTTTACGGAAGTCCTGATGCTTTCAATCATTGCTTCTTTTGAGACTGCGTTTGAATGCCGCGTGAAAAAACCAAGCATGATTACGTTCGCCACGATTGTCTTTCCCATGTCGTGCGCGAGTCGTGTAGCGGGGATTCGAAGGGTCTTTTCGTCGTCCAATGGGGCGTCTTCCACCAGGTCGCTGTCAACAAAAACGCGCGCGTCCGGTGTAATGCTATCAATATATTTATCGTAGCCCTCCTTGGACATGGCAATGAAGAAGTGGGCATCGGTAACCATAGGGTATCCGATTTTATGGTCATTGATAACGATCATTCCGCAGCATGCTCCGCCTCTGGCTTCCGGACCGTAATTCTGGGTGAAGGCCGCGTGTTTTCCATCGAATATAGCAGCGGCCTTTCCGATCATAAAACCGCTTAGCACCACTCCCTGGCCTCCGAAACCGGAAACCCTCACACAGCATCTCTTGTTCTTCATTGTATTCGGATGCTCCCTGTTAAAACCTTTTTTCATAGTCGAGGAAAGTTGGTCTTTCCACGTCAACAAATTTACCTGTGACAATTTCAGAGTCCGTACCCAAGGGTATATCTTCCGTCTCGGCGGCGTTTCTAATGACGCAACGGTTCCTAAAACCGGCGACCATTTCCGAGCCAGTGCCCAACTTGTTGTGTTTGGAATATACGGTCGGGCAGCCAGACACGATTTCTATAAACGCGAAGCCTTTTTTTGTCAGGGCTTCGGCCATCGAGCTTTCTATTTTCTTGATTTGGTGCGTGGTCCATCTTGCAACGTATGTTGCCCCGCTTGATTCGGCCAAGTGGGACAGGTTAAACGGCGGTTCATAGTTTCCGTATGGCGACGTGGAGGTCTTTGCGCCCAGGGGTGTTGTCGGCGCAGTCTGGCCTCCCGTCATGCCGTATATGAAGTTGTTTATACAGAATATTTTGATGTTTACGTTTCGGCGCGCCGCGTGTATGAAATGGTTGCCGCCGATTGCGAACAGGTCGCCGTCGCCTGAAAAAACGACCACGGTAAGGTCCTGATTGGCAAGTTTTACGCCGGACGCAAAGGGAATGGCGCGGCCGTGCGTTGCGTGGAACGAGTCAAAGTTGACGTAGCCCGCCACTCGGCCCGTGCAGCCTATGCCCGAAACCACCACGACCTTGTCCTGGTCGATCTCGGTTTTCTTCACTGCCCTCATGAAGCAGTTTACCGCAGTGCCTATGCCGCATCCTGGACACCAGATGTGCGGCATCCTGTCCATTCGCAGCATAGATTCGAGAGGATGTCCTGTTACTGCGCTCATTAGCTTAACTCCTCAATAAGTTTGCATATGTCTTCGGGATCAAATATATCGCCGCCAGCATGTGTCATCGAGACGACTTTTGCGTTCTTTACTCCGATGCGTTCAACTTCCCTGACCATTTGTCCCATGTTGATTTCAGGAACGATGAACGCTTTTGCTTGTTCGGAAAGTTCTCTGATTCTCTTTTCGGGGAATGGCCACGCTGTGATCATTCTGAGGGAACCTGCCTTGAATCCGCGTTCCCTTGCAATTTCAACTGCCGGCGCCGCTATTCTAGATGTAACACCGAAAGAGACCACGATAATTTCAGCGTCTTCCATGTGTTGTTCCTCGAGCATTATGATATCGTCCGCGTTATTCTTAATTTTGTTGATCAAACGCTTTATAAGCTTGTCCTGACCCTGCACGCTCAGCGCGGGATAGCCGCGTTCATCGTGTGTAAGTCCGGTAGCGTGAATCTTATATCCTTCACCGAAGGCCGCCATTGGCGGCACCAAGTTTTCGTTGGGTTTGAAAGGCACATACTCGCCAGGCGGGTCCGTCGGCAATGGCCGGCAAACTTTTTTAACGTCCTTTGCTTCCGGCACGTCCACGCGTTCGGTCATGTGTCCAACCAATCCATCTGTAAGCAAAATAACCGGTACCCTATAAGTTTCGGCCAACTCGAAGGCCCTCATGGTAAGGTCGAAGCATTCCTGCGGGGATTCAGGACACAATGCGATGATTTCATAATCGCCGTGCGAACCCCACTTGGCCTGCATCATGTCGGCTTGCGCAAAAAACGTTGGAAGGCCGGTGGACGGGCCGCCTCTTTGGACATTCACTATCACGCACGGCGTTTCGGTCATCACTCCAAGGCCGATGTTCTCGAGCATGAGCGACATACCAGGCCCTGAAGTTGCAGTCATTACCTTTGCGCCTACCCAGGACGCTCCAAGGATTGCCGCCATCGAAGCGATTTCATCTTCCATCTGAATGAAGACACCCCCGATGTCGGGCAGTCTTACCGCCATTCTTTCGGCGATCTCTGACGCCGGTGTAATCGGGTAGCCCGCAAAAAAGCGGCAACCCGCCGTTATTGCACCCTCGGCGCATGCAATGTCGCCCAACCAAAAATGGCGTCCTGATTGGATTGCCAGTTCATCTTTTAGATGGCCTGCAGCCATGGCTTAATTCCTCACGTTAAAAGTTTATCCACTTACCTAAACATCAAAGATTTGGCGCAACTTCCATTAATTTATCGAAAATGTCACCTGGCGTCTCCGCCATGTTGACTCCAGCTTCCGTCAGGGCCGCTATCTTGTCCGACGCAGCACCCGAGCCGCCCGAAATAATCGCGCCTGCGTGGCCCATCCTTTTGCCGGGAGGTGCGGTCATTCCCGCGATGTAACCGGCAACGGGTTTGCTCATATTTGACTTGATGAAAGCGGCTGCCTCTTCCTCCATAGTGCCGCCGATTTCTCCAATCATGATCACCGCCTTGGTGTCGGGGTCTTCTTCGAAGAGTTGCAGTACGTCCACGAAACCCGTTCCATTTACTGGGTCGCCGCCGATTCCTATGCAGGAAGTCTGGCCGACATTGCCTTGCGTGCATTGGAAAACGACTTCATATGTGAGAGTGCCGCTTCGGGAGACTATGCCTACCGGGCCTTGCTTGTGAATGTAGCCGGCCATAATGCCGAGTTTGCATTTGCCGGGGCTGATTACTCCAGGGCAGTTTGGGCCTATTAGTCTGGTCTTGCCGCCTTGCAGCACCTTCATCACATCAACCATGTCCAGGGCGGGTATGCCTTCAGTGATGCACACAACCAGCTCGACCTCAGCGGCGGCAGCCTCAAGGATGGCGTCAGCCGCGAAGGGCGCCGGCACAAAGATCATTGACGTGTCCGCACCGGTGGCGTCCTTTGCATCTTTCACGGTGTCGAAAAGAGGCACGCTGTCGTCAAACTTGCTTCCGCCTTTTCCCGGCGTTACTCCGGCGACTATCTTCGTTCCATACTCGATGCACTGTCTTGTATGAAACGAGCCCGCCGAACCCGTTATGCCTTGACAAATGACCTTGGTATTTTCATCAACGAGAATAGACATCTAAGATCACTCTTTCGCCAGTTCCACCGCTTTTTGGGCGGCAGCCTTCATGGTGTTTTCTGTAATGATGTTGAGTCCCGAATCGCTCAGAATCTGCCGTCCACGCTCGACATTCGTTCCCTCGAGCCTTACTACGAGGGGCACCGTCGGTTTGGCTTCGCGGCAAGCGGCCACTACGCCTTCAGCGAGCATGTCGCAAAGAAGTATGCCGCCAAAGATGTTTACAAGGATGACCTTAACGTTATCGTCGCTCATTAGAATCTGAAACGCTTTGGCTACGGTTTCAGCTTCCGCGCCGCCGCCTACGTCCAGGAAATTTGCCGGTTCCGCGCCGTACAGTTTGACCGTGTCCATTGTGGCCATTGCAAGGCCCGCCCCGTTTACCATGCACCCAATCGAACCGTCCAGGCCAATGTAGCTAAGTCCGCTTTCCCTGGCGATTCTTTCGCTTGCAGTCTCATCGTCCGGGTCGCGCATCTCCACGATCTCGGGGTGTTTGAAAAGCGCACTGTCGTCGAAGCCAAGTTTTGCGTCGAGCACAACGACGTCTCCCGATGAAGTGATTACGAGGGGATTAACTTCAGCGAGCGAACAATCGTATTGGACAAATACCTCATAAAGTTGAAGAATGAATTTTGTGGCTTGATTGAGGGTCTTCTTTTCTTTAAGGCCCATCTTTATCGCCATGCCGCGGGCCTGATAAGGCATTAGTTTTGGCAGCGAGCCGACGTGCTCTTTGAATATGGCCTCCGGCTTTTCTTTTGCGGTCTGTTCTATCTCGACTCCGCCCTCCGCGCTCGCCATGCACACGATGCTCTTCTCGGCGCGGTCAATTGTAATTGCGAAATAAAGTTCATTGGCAATATCGCAGCATTCTTCTATGAGGACGGTCTTAACCTTAGTCGCCGTGCCGCCGCTCTGGTAGGTCTGAAGCGGGGTCGAGAGAATCTTGCCGGCGAACTCATGAACCTCGTCCAAAGACTTGGCAATTTTTATTCCGCCCGCCTTGCCGCGGCCACCGGTTTTAATTTGCGCTTTGACCGCCCATGCTTCACCACCGAGATCCTGTGCTATTTGCTTTGCCGTTTCCGCGTCCGACGCCACCTTTCCATTGGGCACGTTTAAACCTCGTTCCCTCAAGATAGCTTTAGCCTGATACTCAAAGATGTTCACCGCATTGCTCCCTACACTTCTAAAGTTTAGTAATGTATTCTAATGTGTTGAAGTTGGGTTTGTTATTGCCTTATTCGTGTTTTTTTTCGCTTTGAGGGGATTGATAGGTAGCAATCACAGTTCACGATGATATCCGTAGATGGATATTGAAAGTTGGCTTCTCCGCATTCGATCCGAAGAGTATCTCTAGTACGACAGAAATCTTCAGTAAATATCAATGGTCAAAGACCTTAGAGTCCAATGTGCGACCCATTTTTTGCCTAAATTGTGCAACTCGCGCCAGCCGTCTAACTCATAAAACTGGCGTATGCTATATTTTTCACATAAGCAATGTCAAGTACTAATTTTACAATAAGAAATTGCCTTTCTCTGTATGTGATTATACCACAAAATTCGGGTTTTATGGCGTATGCGGTGTTTTTTGTGAAAACGGGAATACAAGCGCTCTAATTCGGTCTGGCCGACCTTGTGGATTGTCATGTTTTTGGGTCTCTCAGAAATCGGCAGATATCGTCCAAGTAACTGTCAGTGTAGCACTTAACGACGGCTCTGTATGCTGTCAATAAAACCGCTGACTCCTGTCTTGATGTTTGCTGCGTTTGCCTCATCAGTGTCGATATGCATTGCCAACTTGAAGTCAGGATGCACCCTAACCAGAACGTCGCCGAAAATTAGCTCCCTGTCCCCCTCGACCCTCACCCTTACGATGTCTTTGTCTTTCAGTCCTAATGACAGTGCGTCTTCGGGGGTCATGTGGATGTGCCTCAGCGCGCATATGACCCCTTCCTTTAAGACGACCTCACCTTTTGTGCCTTCGAGCGTCACGCCTGGGCTGCCTTTAACATTGCCGGACTCTCGTATTGGAGGCGCCACACCGAGTTTGAACTGTTCGGTAAGCGCTATTTCAACTTGTGTAGCGCTACGGGCGGGACCAAGCACCCTCACGTTATTCACACGGCCCTTGGGACCAATAAGGTTAACTTTTTCTTCACAGGCATATTGTCCAGGCTGCGAAAGATCCTGAAATACGGTGAGTTCATGGCCTTCGCCGAAGAGCGCGTAAACATGCTCTTGGGCCAGATGAATGTGATGCGCGGAGACTTCCAACGGAATGGGCAGCGGTTCCTTGCTTCGGATAATATTGGTTATGTAATCGCGTCCCAGGCCGCGCAATGTTTGGCGGGCGATCATTCGTTCCTCATCAGTAGGCACGACGAGAATCTTGACTGTTGAATCCGGTGAGGACAAGTCGCGTATTTCATCCAAGCCGCCTGCGCTTTTGTTTTTCTTCTCGTCGATTTGTACGCCCATGTACTGCAGTCCCTGGCATGCCAGGCTGCGCACGCCAGCGCTTCCTTGTCCGATGCCGCCTGTGAAGGCGATGGCATCAACACCGCCCATAGCGGCAGCGTAAGCTCCTATGTACTTGCGTATGCGGTACGAGAACGCTTTGAAAGCGACCATTGCCATGCGATGTCCATGGTTGGCCGCCGCCTCGACTTCACGCATGTCGTCCGAAACGCCCGAAAGCCCTAGAAGTCCGCTCTTTTTGTTGATGAGTTCGGTTAGCTGCTCGTGGTTCATCCCCTTTTCTTTCATGAGATACAGGAGAATGGCAGGATCAAAATCGCCCGCCCTTGTGGCCATCATCAGGCCCTCGGCAGGTGTGAGACCCATAGATGTATCGACCGAACGGCCATGGTCCACCGCACAAATCGACGAGCCAACCCCAAGGTGGCATACGATGGTTTCCAGTTCGTTGTATGGACGATTGAGAAACTCGGCCACTTTCATCGATACGTATGCGTGGGACGGGCCGTGAAAGCCATAGCGGCGGATTCGGTTTTCCTCATATAGGCTGTATGGAAGGCCGTACAGGTATGCGTATGGGGGCAGCGTTTGGTGGAAAGCGGTGTCGAACACGGCTACATGCGGAACGTCCGGAAAGCGGCGCCTGGCCTCATGTATTGCCGCAAGAGCCACAGGGTTGTGAAGCGGGGCAAGCACCGAAGCGTCCTCGATGGCCTTAATGACCTCATCATTTATCACTATAGCATTGCTGTACTTGTCGCCGCCATGGACTATTCTGTGGCCTACTGCGGTTATTTCGGATGGGGAAGCTATCACGCCCGAATTGGGCCCGGTCAATTCGTCCAGCATTGCCGCAACGGCTTCGCCATGGTTTTGGCACGCAAGATCCCTGCTTGCCTCGCCGCGCGATGACTTGAATTCATGCACCGTTCCTTCCTGGCCAATTTTGCTCACGGCCCCTTGGGCGTCGTTTGCAGGATCTCCAGTATCAAACATTCGGTACTTGAGTGTGTTCGGGTCGGTGTTGAGGACGAGCAACTTTGTGGGAGTTTCGGTTTTGAGGTCCAAATCATAAGGGTCGCTGCTTCTCTTGAGAGCAGAGGCGCTGACTTCCCCCCCTTTTCCTGAATAGGCTGCCGTCTTGAGGCGCTCAATAATTGTCTGGGAAAGAAACTTTATCGCCAAAGGGTGCAGTGAGATGCTTGCGGAAAAAACGTTTTGGGGTATCAGAAGTACCTCGCACGCGGTCAAGCCGATGACGTCGGCCATGGACTTGTTTCCGGTCATCAGTGACATTTCACCGAAGACGTCGCCCTTTTTCAGCGTTCCGAGGACGTGCTTGTCACCATCGTCATCCGTCAGAGATGCCTCGGCTTCGCCTTCGAGTATCACACCGAAAATGCGCCTTTTTTCGCCAAACTCGATTATGGATTCGTTTTGCTCGATTGTCGCCACTCTGGCGGACTGAAGAATCTCTCTTAGCTCTTCATCGGAGAAATCTTCGAAGAGTGATACGTTTTCCTTCAGGAAACTGATGAGTTTGTCAGAATCCATGTGACCTCCCTCGCGGTACTGCGTAAAAATCGGACTTACCCCACTTGCATCTTATTTTAACGTTAGTTGACGCCATAGTCCACCTTATTTTGCGCTTTGTTCTTCAGTTCCATTTTCGAGGTGGCCTGATTCTTTGCCTCTGGCCGCTGCTGGCGAACGGAAGCCGTTCGGCGTTCTTCATGTCTAGGGGCCTGGCATTCCCGTAGTGTTTCTCAATTTGTTGTTGCATTGAACGCTCGATTTTTGACAAGATGAACTGTCTCAGGCGCAAGATTCTGTGATGTGGATGTCGGTCGAAACGCGGGAGGCAAGCCATGCCGGGCGATAGCAGGAAGACGAAGGCGCAGCTTCTGGACGAGGTACAGGAGCTACAAGTGTGCGCCTCCTCCAGCCTGAGGATGGTCTCGATCACGCTTTTGATTCTCGGGCTAGTCGGCTCTGGGATACCCCTCGCCTCTGCGAATGAGGACGTGACTCTCCACCTGCAATGGTATCACCAGTTCCAGTTTGCCGGATACTATGCAGCCCAGGAGAAGGGGTTTTTCCGAGAAGAGGGGCTAGACGTAACGATTGTTGAAGGCGGACCAGGCACCGAGAACTTCAAAGCAGTGCTCTCCGCTCCCGGCAACTATGGCACGGCCCATGCCTCTGGCTTGCTCGCGCATCGGGCTAATGGCGAGCCACTAGTCGTTTTGGCCTCGATATTCCAGCACTCACCGAACGCCATCATCGCCCGTGCCGATCGAGGCATCCAAAATCCCCACGACCTCGTTCCCGGGCGAACGGTCATCTGGCCAGGGGGTCACGTGGAATTGTCCGCTATGCTTTTGAGCGAGGGCGTTAGTCCTGCCCCTTTCCTCCACGAGGTGGACGGGAGTCATTTACAGGATTTGCTCGACGGAAAGATCGATGCCATCGACGGCTACGTCACAAATGAAGCGCTTAGCATAAGGGAAGCCGGAGTTCCCATCGTGATCATATCACCCGTCACATACGGTGTGGATTTCTATGGGGATGTTCTGATGACTTCCGAGAGAGAACTGCGGGAGCACCATGGCCGGACCAAGGCCTTCCGTGCCGCCAGCCTTCGCGGGTGGGAATATGCCATGGAGCACCCGCAAGAGATCGTCGAACTCATCGTTAGCGAATACTCAGCGAAGCCTAGCCGGAAGCACCTGCTTTCCGAGGCAGAGGCGACAAAGCCATTGGTGCTGAATCCGCTCGTCGAGATAGGGCACACAAATCCAGGCCGTTGGCAGAGAATGGCCGACACATTGGCAGCGTTGGACATGGCAAAAACCGGTATTCAGGCAGAGGACTTTCTGTTTGATCCCAATCCGGACACGGACTTGACGAAAGTCTATCTTGGAATGGGAATCGCCATTGCTATCGCTACCGTAATCGGGGTGTTCGCCTTCGTGCTCCTCCACTTCAACAGGCGATTGCGGCGGGAAATCTTCAAGCGCAAGCAGGATGAGGAGAAGCTACGCGAAAGCGAGGGAAGATTCCGATCACTCTCTGATGCGACCTTTGAGGGAATTGCCATCACCCACGAAGGTAGGATAGTGGATGCAAATGGCACATTCATTGAGATGTTCGGTTACGGTCTTGAAGAGTTGGTGGGGCAAGAAGCACAGATGCTGGTGGCCCCAGAAGACCGCGAGTTAGTGATGACCAGGAATCGTTCCGGATATGAGAAGCCGTACGAGCATAAGGCCCTTCACAGAGATGGCTCGATCATTACGGTGGAGGCCCACGGACGGGCGCTTCTCTATAGAGGGCGTCAGTGCAGGCTCACGGCTATTCACAATATCACCGAACGCAAGCAGGCCGAGGAGATCATTCGATCCGAGCGCCTCCGGCTTTTTGCTGTTCTGGAACAGATTCCGGCTTTCGTATACTTGCAGGCCCCGGACTACTCGATCCGCTTCGCCAACCGTTATTACCGAGAACACTTTGGCGATACGGAGGGCGTGCCATGCCACAAGAGCCTCTGGGGGCGCGACGAGCCGTGCGAAGTGTGCCCAACGTTCCGCGTCTTTGACACGGCCGCTCCACAGATATGGGAGTGGACGGAAACTCCAGACGGGCGAGCCTACCAGGTCTACGATTATCCCTTCACCGACACCGATGGATCGTCCCTGGTCCTGGAACTTGGCATCGACATCACCGAACGCAAGCAGGCCGAAGAAGAACGCCGCAATCTTGAGGCCCAAATGCAGCAGACACAGAAGCTGGAGAGCCTTGGCGTCATGGCTGGCGGGATTGCGCACGATTTCAACAACATCCTCTACGCCATCCTTGGAAACGCCGACATTGCGCTGGACGTGATGCCGCCTGAGGCGGTAGGTCGGGATTGTCTTCAAGAGATTAAGACCGCGGCCCGGCGCGCGTCGGGATTGACCGACCAAATGCTTGCCTATTCGGGGAAAGGTGCGTTGGCTATCGAGAAGATGGACCTGTCGGGATTGGTCCAGGAAATGGCCCACCTGCTCGAGGTTTCTCACACGAAGAAGGCCATTGTGAAGTACCGCTTTGAGGAGAATCTTCCCGCCATCGAGGGCGACGCTTCTCAATTGCGCCAGGTGGTCATGAACCTCATCACAAACGCGTCGGAGGCCGAAGGCGACGAGGGTGGCATTATCACCGTGACAACTGCTGTCACCGAAGCCACGCAGGAGTACCTGGCAGCCACATATGCCCATGACGAATTGCCCAGAGGCCGCTACGTTTACCTGGAAATTACGGACACCGGCTGCGGGATGGACAAGGAGGCGCAGCGCCGGATATTCGAGCCCTTCTTCACGACGAAGTTCACGGGACGCGGGCTCGGGATGGCCGCTGTCCTGGGGATTGTCCGCGCCCACAAGGGGGCCATCGACATCCAGAGCGAAGTCGATCAAGGGACAACCGTCAAGGTGCTGTTTCCTGCTCTAGACGAACCTGCAAAGCCGCCCTCTATGGAGGCCCCGCGAGAGGAGGAATGGACTGGGCACGGTACCGTCCTCGTAGTTGACGACGAGCCTCAGATCCGAAAGCTGACCAAGATCGTGCTGGAACGCAGGGGCTTCACGGTCCTGACCGCTGAAGACGGATGCCAGGCGACGGATCTGTTCAAGAAGCACAAGGACGACATCGTGTGCGTATTGCTCGACCTTACCATGCCCCACATGGGCGGCGAGGAGACCTTTGTCGAACTACATCAGATTCGCGACGACGTACCGGTAGTGCTCGTCAGTGGCTACAGTGAGGAGCAGCTCAAAGAGCGCGTCGAAGACTTGGGCTTCGCCGGATTCCTAAAGAAGCCGGTCCAGAGCAGAATGCTACTGGATAAGGTGCGCACCGTCTTGAAGCTCACGGAGGAAATGTAGTACTGCAGGGACGGGGGCCGTCTGTCCGGTGTTGGCCTTAGCTGAAAGTGTGCGGCCGCGACGGACCTGGCAATGGTCCGTCGCGGCCAATCTTGTGCCTGTCTTTTTTGTGTCTATTTGCTTCCGTGGATGCTTACCGCCACGTCGGCCAATGCCTGATCGACCTCTGAGATTTCGTGCGCGCTGGCGCCGTTATGACACCCGAGGCATACGAAATCAAGTGTCAAGAAGCCGTTGGCGAATGTCTTGCCGTCCTCTTGGTAGAACATTTCAGCGGCAGGATCTGCGTTGATCTTGAATATGTGCGTGGATACGTCACCAACACGATGCACGCCTTCACCCGCGCTCACGGCGGACTTTGTGGCTTTCGGCATGTGGCAGTCCGTGCAATCCAGATGCGCCATTGAGGCTCTTTCGATGGTCTTAGAGTGGCAGTCCGTGCATTCAGATATTACGCCGCCGAGGCCCTCATAGTGTGAACCTTTGTGTGGATCGTGGCACGAAACGCATTTCAGTACGGTATGCGGACCATTGGTCAGCTCGTCATACTGCTCGTGGTGGCGGATAAACTCGCTGCCCGCCGAACCGCTTGCCTCAATTCTGTGCTGGCTGTCGCGGAAATGGCAACTACCGCACAACTCGGCGCTGGTGTCTTTGATGATGTCGGCAGCATTCATGGACGTTACATGGTCGCCGCCTGGTCCGTGGCATGCTTCACATTGTACGCCAGCTTCTGCAAATGTCCCCTCGATTCCCGCCAGATCATCCTGGTGGGGACCGCTTGGACCCGTGGCAACCCAGCCTGTGGTGTGGCACGCGCCGCAAGTGTAAGGTTTTGTTCCTTCTTCATGTGGGCTGTAGGACACCCATCCCTGCGTCGCAAGGTTGTACTGCGTCAATTGTGGTCCGCGCGGATCGCCTTCAAGGAAATCGGTAATTATGGAACCGTTTTGATTCATGAAGCGCGCTTTCCAAGCGTATCCACCTATCACATACGACATGTCCTCCCACGTGAAGCCTTCCGGGGTATTGGGGACTTCTGAGAACGGAAACTCCGGCGGCTGTGCGTTCACAACTTTGCTCAGTTTGTATGGGTGGCCACTCTGGATGAACTCGTCGTACTTGCCGCCATGGCATGTTTTGCACGTTGCCGAACCGGCAAACGGAATCACCAGGTTTCGGATGTTAATGCCCAGGGCCGCATTAATGACCAACTGTACGTCAGTGGCGTCTACAGTCCCGCCGCGGTTGATGTCGCCATTTGGCGCTCCTTCAACTCCCAGAGCGGAGTTGATTACAAGCTGAACGTCTGATGCGTCCACTATGCCATCATCATTTACATCTCCCGGCACAGTCGCAAGCACGCTGGTAGATAGTGTCGCCAGCAGAAGTGCGCTCAGCAGCAAAAAGCCAACGTTAGTCCGTTTCATAACAATGTCTCCCATTTCTTAACCTGTGTCCGAGAACCTGTCCGTTTCCACGAAGAAATCGGCACGCCACGAACCACGATAATCCAAACACCCCGTCAACTCATTTGATACCTGGGCCGACGCATTGCTCTCGCACAAGCCAACCAGCACAAAGGTTAACACTCAGCCCAAAACACAACATCAGGGCAACTTGCCATTTTCAGTATCCATATTAAGTATAAACCCTCGACTTACCTCTTTTCGTCCGTAAAAAACACCCAAACCATTGTCTTGGCCCAAAGAAACACTATTTCACGCCAGCCTCATAAGATTGTTATCCAGCGCAAAATGGACCAGGTCTACGCGGTCCTTCAATCCCAGTTTTGTCATGATATGGGCCCTGTGCGCTTCCACGGTTCGCCTCGATATGCACAGCTTTTCGGCGGCCTTCGAATGCGAATATCCCAACGCTAATAATCGGCAAACTTCAATCTCCCTTTGAGAAAGTCTATCCATTTGCCCACTCTTTTTTGCCGCCGATTTGCCCACGTAAGGAGATATTATAGACTCGACCAGTGCCGGATCAATATAGCTTTCTCCTCTGTAGACTGCCTTGATGGCTTGAATAAGATCCGTTCCCGTCGATTTCTTGAGCACGTACCCGCGGACACCCAGGCGGAAAAACTCCTGGACGTAATGTTCATCGTCGTACATTGTTAGAATTATGATCAACAGTTCAGGGCGTTTTTCCAATGCCTTCTCAGCGATGGCGGACCCGCTCAAACCAGGCATACTGATATCGAGCACAAGAATGTCGAAGTCAGTTTTGTCGAGGATTTCCAGAACCTCCCAGCCCGATTCTGCCTCGGCGACTATCTCTATGTCATCTTCGCTTTCGATGAGGGCCCGCAGGCCGCTTCTGAACATAGCGTGGTCGTCTGCCATCACGATTCTGACAGCCATCAGTCTGTTCCTCCAAGGGGCATTGTAACCAATACCTCGGTTCCTTTGCCAATACGCGATTCGATTTCGACTTCGCCTCCAACAAGCGCGGCGCGCTCTTTCATGCTCAACACGCCCAGGCAGGAGACGTCATTCAGGTTCTCCAGCACCTTTTCAGCGTCGAAGCCCACCCCATCGTCCACGATCATAAGGTTTACAGAGGATTCTTTTTGGAGAAGCACAACGCTTATCTTTGTGGGTTCGGCGTGTCTTATCGAATTTGTAGTGGCCTCCTGCGCTATTCTGTACAGCAAGACTTCAATATTTGCCGGCAGCCTGTCAGAATCCGACTGAGCGACACACTTGTACTCTATGGGTATTCCTGAGTGCTCTGATATGTCCCTGAAATATCGCTTGAGAGCCGAATCCAGACCATAGTCGTCCAGAACGGGCGGCCGTATATGCCAAGCCAGGTTCCGCACTTCATCTATATGAGAGGCAACATCGTCGCGTATGTCCTTGCACAGGTCATTTCCCACACCACTTTTTTCACATACGTTTTGCAGTTTAAGCAAAGTGTGAGACAGCGACTGGCCCAATTGATCGTGAAGTTCCCTGGCTACAAGCTTTCTCTCCTCCTCCTGAATATCAACTATCTTGGCCAGTAGAGATTTACGCGCCGCCTCCTTATCCTGAAGCGATTGAGCCATGCGGTTGACCGTTGAGGCCAAGTCGCCAATTTCATCAGCAGAAAAAACCGTGACTCTTGCGTCAAGGTCCCCATCCCTGATTCTTGCGGCAATGTTTTTCAGGTGCTGAATAGGACGGGTCAGTGCCCTCGTAAGAAGCGCGCTAAGCAATATGCCTACACCGATACTGAAAGCCAACGCAACAAGGACAAGAATCCTGAGAGCTTCCTTTTCAGTTCTGATTATTTCGTCCGATATGCCGATTTGCAAAGTGCCGGCGCGCCCCAACAATATGGGTGTTGTCACATCGAAGATTATTTCCCTGCCAATCTCCAGCCTGGACACTTTGTCAATTTCACCAGACTTGCCAAAGGGGTAGCCACTCATTCTGCCATGAAATTCCTCATCAAAGGCCTGCGCCACAATCTGCGAGTCAGAGTCACTCACTATTATGTAATGTACGTCCGTTTCGTCCTTGTATGTGCGGTCGATTCTTTGTTGAACGACGGCGACATCACCGTTAGACATAGGGCCTTCAAGATTGGCGGACAGAAGTTGCGCGGTTGATATTGTTCTCTGTTCGAGCCACAGATGCATGCGTTGAGAAGAAGCTTGCCCGGTCGCCCACAACGTACAGCAGGCCAGGATTGCGGCAAGTATCAGGCCGATGCCCATTATTTTCACAGAGATGCGAAAAGAAAGAATCCACCAGCGCAAACGTGAGAATATAGAACTTCGCTCGCTTGCAGCACCCATTTCGACTTCCCCCCTACCTCCGCTGGTCGAAGGACACCACCGGAGGAGACGTGTGCCGACCACTCAAGCAATTATAATGTACATCATAGTAGGGCATTTTGGCAACCCACATATTGAATTTGGGGGATTTTCCCTGAGAGATTAGTAAGGTTAGCAATAGAAACGGCCCCGATGTCATTCATGAACATCGGGGCCGCAAAAAAAAATGGCGTACCCGGAGGGACTCGAACCCCCAACCTCCTGGTCCGTAGCCAGGCACTCTATCCAATTGAGCCACGGGTACGCAATATTGCATTCATATCCATTGTAGCACATGCCCAAGATTCTTTCAAAGAATGCTTGCCGAAGACTTCAATTGTCGCACATATCGACCTCATGTGTTAATATAAAAAAATGCCTGCTAAACGGGCATGAATTCGACGTGCGCACGGGACCTTCAAATGGGGAGACTGATATGGGCGAAGAGAAACTTGGGCTTGGCGTTATAGGGTGTGGCGGTTTTGGGCTTTTCGCTATGCAGCAGTTTGTGCAGGTTCCGGACGTTAAACTGGTGGCCATGGCGGGCACGCACCGGGAGGCTGCGTATGCGGCGGCGCAACGGTTTGGAATACCGGACCCCGTCGAGCCTGAGGAAATGGTAAAAAACCCCGACATCGACATCGTGTACATTGCCACCCCGCCGTTTTTGCACCATTCGCAGGGGATGCTGGCGCTTGATGCGGGAAAGCACGTGATCTGCGAAAAACCGCTGGCCATGAATGTTGCGGAGGCTAATGAATTGGTCGAGACGGCTCAGGAAAAGGGGCTGATGATGGTGACCAACCTTATGCAGCGTTATAATCCGCTTTTTGAAGCGGTCAAAAAGATAGTCGATGGGCAGCTTCTTGGCGATTTTCTTCACGGCTTTTTCGAGAACTACGCAGGTGATGAGGGTCTTTCGCCTGAGCATTGGTTTTGGGACAGGGAGAAAAGCGGCGGCATTTTCATAGAGCATGCGGTACATTTCTTTGATCTTTTCGCTGGCTGGTTCGGGCCGGGACTCGTCGAGTCCGCCCAGTGCAGCATTCGTCCGGGCACCGACATCGAGGACCAGGTAAATTGCGCGGTCAGGTACGGCGACGCGGCGCGGGTGAATTTTTACCACGGCTTCACGCAAACAGGCAGAATGGACAGGCAGGAAATGCGCCTGTTGTTTGAGCGGGGCGACATATGCCTCTTCAACTGGATACCCACTTTGGTGCGCGTAAACGCCATTGCCGATGAGCGCACGACGCGTGAGTTGTGCGACCTTCTTCCAGGCGCGCGCCTGGACGCGTCGGAGAACTATCCGCCAAAAGACAGGCCGTGCAAAGGCCGCCACAAGGAACTGGACATATACCAGAAGTTCACACTGACATATGGGGAAGGCGTCGACAAGTTGCACAGGTACGGAGAATTGCTGAGGGCAATGCTGACCGACCAATCGGCGTGGCTGCGGGACCCAAGCCATGAAAGGGTGATTACCGAAGCCAACGGCAGGACTTCGCTGGTTTTGGCCGAGGAAGCGACAAAGATGGCGCACGATCACTGAGCAAAAACGGGACAGACACGTCTTCGCTCGAAGACTCGCTACGCTTGCATCAGTCCCGTTTCTTGCGGGCCTTGTCCAAAAGCGCCATGGCTCAACGAACACTTACGTAAGGAGTAAGATTATATGTTGCGAAGACTGTTCAACAAGTGCCTTCTGCGTCCCGAAGACATTCAGCCGCTGGACGACGCATTCGAGGTTGCCGGTGCCTTCAATCCTGGCGCTGTGAAAACAGACGACGGAGTTGTCTTATTCGTCCGGGTGGCAGAACGCGCTCGCGAAGCCAGGGAGGGTTTTACAGCCTCGCCGCGTTTGAATTACGAAACCGGTAAAATAGAGATCGACTGGCTAGCGAATGACGAGTTGGTGTTTCCAGATCCCCGCGTTGTGCAATATAAATCGACGGGAATGACCCGGCTTACTTTCGTTTCCCATCTGCGCGTGTTTTTCAGTAAGGACGGCCGCAACATCGATTCGGGTAGGGTATGCTTTTTGCCGGAATCGGAGTTTGAAGAATATGGCGTTGAAGACCCGAGAATTACGCGGATAGGCGATGAATATTACATAACCTACGTTTCGGTTTCGCGCCACGGGGCGGCGACGTCCTTGGCGGTCACGAAGGATTTCGTTGACTTTGAACGTAAAGGCATAATATTCTGTTCGGAAAACAAGGACGTTGTCCTGTTTCCTGAAAAGATCAATGGTCAATACTACGCATTTCATAGGCCGAATCCGGCCGTGCATTACACTCCGCCGGCGATGTGGCTGGCCAAGTCGAATGATTTACTTGGGTGGGGACAACATGAGCCTTTTCGATGCGGTTCAGGCACTTGGGAGACAGGCAGAATTGGCGCGGGCCTGCCACCTTTCAAAGTGGACGGAGGCTGGCTCGAAATATATCACGGCAACAAGAAAGGCGAGGACGAGAACGATGTGGGCGTTTATTCCGCGGGAGCTTTGTTGCTCGATGCAGACGACCCGGGCAAAATCCTGAAACGGTCTTCCGAAGCGATGATGGTGCCCGAAGCCGATTTTGAACGCGAAGGATTTGTACCCGACGTCATATTCCCGACTGG
>SDBV01005147.1_pt1 | contig 18533 bp, 19 predicted proteins | sample 2277081 | NCBI WGS metagenome assembly SDBV01 (sample SAMN10402039, study PRJNA504765) | marine sediment metagenome | isolation source: marine sediment core GS10_PC15, 223 cmbsf | place: Arctic Ocean: Southern Knipovich Ridge | collected 2010 | reverse complement strand
ATCTAACTCTAAACCTTTGTAATGAAGCTTTTTATTTTTAAACTTAAGTCCGGCTATATTTGATTTACCCTCTATTGATGAAAATCTATTTTCATTTTTAAAGCGGGGTTTGCCTCCCTTTCTCTTTAAATATTTATCTAATGCTAAATAGGCTCTTGTTGCTATTTTTTGACATACATGAGTATCTAGATGGGTTTTTATGTTGCAGCTGTTTTTGGTCTTTATCGCAAAACTCTGTAGAGAATAATCTGAAAAATCATAAAGCTTATTTAGATCATTATATAGCTTATAGTTTTTTTCTTTTTTTGCTTTTGTAGATAGCTTTGAGTCTTTTATTAACTTTAATCTTTTTAGGCCTTCACCTAGCAGTGCATTATACAGATATCTAGCTAACTGAAGAATTATATTTAATGTTTTTTCTTCTTGAGGTGTTGTTTTTAGCTGAAATGTATGAATAAATGTTTTAGACATACTTTTGCTCTTCTATATATTTTTTTACCATATTTAAAGGAGCCCCTCCAATAATACCTTTCGTCTATATTTTTGACACCAAATTACATGATATTTACAAGAATATATTACATGTCTATTTGATTTATAATTTTTTTCATAACAAAAATTATATAACATAAGAGTATATATTTAAAAATATTTTTTTAAATTTCTGGGCACGGCTAACCTCACAGCTAAAGCAGGAGGCTTGCGCCGTGTCCCTTTTTGGTCATTATACATAATATAAAAAAAAACCTTTTTTTATCATTTCTTATCCTTAAATTTGCATCCTTTTAAAATAAGATCATCTATATAATTTAGATTATAATTACCTTTGATAAAGTTTTCATCTGCTAACATATATAGATGAAAATCTATAGTAGACTTGACTCCTTGAATATGAAATTCTTTGAGTGCTCTTTTTGCTACTTGGATAGCCTCTGCTCTATCTCTACCCCTAACAATTAGTTTAGCTATCATAGAATCATAATAAGGTGGAATTTCATAACCACTATAGCAAGCGCTATCAAGTCTTACATTCGGTCCTCCTGGAGGAATATAATATTTCAAAACTCCAGGAGATGGCATAAAATCATTTGATGGATCTTCAGCATTTATTCTAAATTCAAATACATGCCCATCAAAATGAATTTTGTTTTGTTTAAAAGTAAGTTTTTTTCCCATGGCAACTTTTATCTGAGCTTTTACTAAATCAATCCCAGTTAGCATCTCTGATATAGTATGCTCAACTTGGATGCGGGTATTCATTTCCATGAAATAATAGTTATTTTCTTCATCGACTAAAAATTCAACAGTTCCACAAGAGAAATACTTAGCCGCTTTGGCAATATTTATTGCCGCTGTTGTCATTTTTTTTCTAAGATGATTAGAGATTTTAGGTGCTGGTGTTTCTTCAATTAGTTTTTGTCTTTTTCTTTGAATAGAACAATCTCTTTCTCCTAGATGAAAATAGTTACCATGTTTATCTGCAATAATTTGGACTTCAACATGTCTTGGATTCATGATCATTTTTTCTAAATAGATATCTGAATTATTAAAACAAGCTTCAGCCTCTCTTTGAGCTATGATGAAATTTTTAACAAAATCTTTTTCTGATTTTGCAACTCTAATCCCTTTTCCACCACCACCAGCAGAAGCTTTAATAAAAAGTGGAAAACCAATCTTTTTCGCCTCTTTTAAACCTTGTACAACATCCTTGACAATTCCAGCAGTTCCCGGAATAACCGGGCATTTAACTTTTTTAGCAATAGCTTTCGCTTGAGATTTATTACCAAGCTTTTCTATCGCAGAGGCTGATGGTCCAATAAAGATAAGCTCACTGCTTTCACAAATAGCTGCAAATTTAGCATTTTCTGCTAAAAAGCCATAACCTGGATGGATAGCATCTGCGCCTGTAATTTCACAAGCTGATAATATATTCGATATTTTTAGATATGACTTAGCAGAAGGCCCTTCTCCAATACAGATAGCCTCATCCGCTAAAAGAACATGTAAAGAGGTTGCATCAGCCTCAGAATAGACGGCAACAGTAGCAAGACCAAGATCATGGCAAGCTCTAATAATTCTGACAGCTATTTCACCTCTATTGGCAATTAATACTTTCATGACTCTATCACAAAAAGTTTAGTTCCGAATTCAACAGGACTTGCATTATCTACTAAAATTTCTTTAATAACCCCTTTTTTTCCAGCTTTAATCTCATTCATCACTTTCATAGCCTCGATTATACAAATTACCGTGTTTTCATTAACGGCATCTCCAACTTTAACAAATTGGGACTGATCTGGCGCACTAGATGCATAATAAGTTCCTACCATTGGCGATAAGACATAATCATTTTCATCAATTTCAATTTTCTCTTCTTTTTCAATCTCTTTTGGTATTCTTTTTTCTTTATGAACAGATGGGCCCTTTTTCTCTGAACTATCTTTTTCTAAAGAAATTTCAAAATCACCATCTCTTAAATGAATTTTTTTTAGATTACTCTCTTCTAAAAGAGCAATAATTTTTTTAATAATATTTATTTCCATAAAAAATCCTTATATCCTTTGAACGAATTCATCTTCAGCTGTATCTACTTTTATTATATCTCCCACTTCAACAAAAAGCGGCACTTCAATCTTAGCACCGGTTTCTAAAATTGCTTGTTTAGTAGAATTAGAAACAGTTAACTTATCCTCAGCCGATTTAGTTTTAATAACCATTAGTTCCAAATACTGCGGCAGATCAATTGAAAAAACTGAGTTACCATAAAAAAAAGCGCTTACTCTAATTCCTTCTTTGAGATAGTTAATTTTACTCGCTAAAACATCCGATGACACCAAAACATGCTCTAATGTGCCTACATCTAAAAACATATAATCTTTGCCTTCAATGTAGAGATATTCAAGATCATGTTCAACAAGCGCTACCTCTTGGATCTTTTGACCTAATTTAAAGTTTTTTTCGATTAACTCTTCTGTTATCAAATTTCTAAGTTTCGTTTTGATAAAAGGAGTTCCTTTTGTAACACTAACTTTCACACAAGACTCTACTCGATATATTTTTTTATCTATGTTTATTGTCATACCCGGTGACAATTGATTACTCGTTGGCATAATTTTTACCTCAATTTTTCATCTAAAATTTTTTTAACTTCCTCTAATGAATTAATCGTATAATCCACATAGGTTTTATTTATATTTTTTTTCCTTCCCCAATTCATACAAATAGTAATGCATCCAAGCTCTTTGGCAGGAACAAGATCTACCTCTATCTTATCTCCACATACATATGTATTATTTGATTTATAACCAAGCTCATCCATTATTTTTTTATAATAAAAACCTTTATTCGCTACTTTTGTTATGACTATTTTACTAAAAATAGCCCTATCAATGCCAGCTTTTTCCATCTTATCAAATTGTAATTTTACAGCCCCTTGGCTCACCAATGCAAGGCTATGGCGCTCTGATAGATACTTTAAGACATCTATCGCATTATGTAGAGTAAAAATTTTAATATCACCATCTAAAGGTAGGTACATTGAGTTTATTGCTATATCATAAAAATTTTTATCAGCTTTTTGCTCATATAAAAATTTTTTGATAGTTTGTTTAGATCCAATAGAGGTTTTATCTATCTTTAGAATTTTTTGATAAGCTCTCTTTTCATCATCGATTTTTAGACCTTTTTTGATCATCACCTTTAAAGTTTTTAACAAAATTATCGGTGTTAATCTATTTGTCGTATCTATTAATGTGTCATCGAGATCAAATATTATTAACAATTGCAATAATCTCTTTTGCTAGTTTTTTGGAATCATGTCTGATTAAACTTCTTTTAATTAAATCATTTTTTGCCACTGAAGCGAGAGGTCCTAATAGATCTGCCGCTATTACTCTTTCATCTTTGTTAATATCATTTTCAACTAAATCCCCTTCTTCAGAATAATTTTGAATAAGTTCTTGCGATGGCTTGCTTTTATTAACTAAAATATAATCAAAGATATCCTTGCCTAAAAATTTAACAAGCTCTATTAACCTATCAGAAACCTTATGAGTGGTAAATTGACCTTTTCGGTTCATAAGATTTACTACAAATACCTTTTTAGCCAAAGTCTTTTGCAAAGCCTCTGTTACTCCTTCAACCAATAAATTAGGGATTAAAGATGTGTAAAAACCACCAGGTCCTAGTACAACTAGATCAGCATTCATAATCTCATCGATAACTCTAGGATTAACGGTTGGGTATGGTTCTAAATAAATACTTTTATAACCTTGATATATCTCTTGAGAAAGATAAATTTCACCTTCGCCATCTAGCATCTTGCTATTTTTCAAAATCATTTTGAGATGGACCTGATTCAAAGTAACAGGAATTACTTTTCCCTTAATATATAAAATTCTTCCAGCCTCTTCTACCGCTCTCTCAAAACTACCTGTAACCTTCTCCAAAGCTGAAAGTAAAAGATTGCCAAAATTGTGCCCCCCTAAATTACCATTTTCAAATCGATAATTCATAAGACTTCTCATCACTCTAGATGAATTAGAAAGAGCCACTAAACACTGTCTGACATCACCAGGTGGCAGCACTCCTAGCTCATCTCTTAAAATCCCTGTACTACCCCCACTATCGGCCATAGCAACAATGGCGCTAAGATCAACATCGTATTTTTTTAAACCTCTTAAAATAACAAAATTACCGGTACCACCCCCGATAACTACGATTTTCTTTCTCATTTCCCTCAACAATTTTTAAGATCTAACACAGCCTTTTTCATATCTTTCTCACCAAAAAGATATGTCCCTGCAACTAAAAAATTAGCGCCCATCTTTTTACATCTAGAGCCTGTCTCTAAATTTATTCCACCATCCACTTGAATATCATATTTTAGGCTCATATCTTCTTTTAAATTCTTAGCAAGCTTTATTTTTTCTAAAACAGATGGTATAAATTTTTTGCCACCAAAGCCCGGATGCACTGACATAAATAAAACTAAATCACATTTTTCTAAATACTTTGTAGCCATGGAAAAAGCTGTCTCAGGATTAAACGCCAACCCCGCTTTAACACCACACTTCTTTATATAATTTATAGTATCTTCAACATCTTCCGTCGCTTCAAAATGAAATGTTATTAAATCGGCGCCCGCCTCCACAAATTTTTCAATATAATCAAAAGGATTATAAATCATTAAATGCACATCTAAAAACATATCAGTTGTTCTATTGATCGCAGCAACTACTTTAGGTCCCATAGTTAAATTCGGCACAAAATGCCCATCCATAATATCTAGATGAATAGCATCAGAGAGCGATTTTTCAACCTTTATAACTTCGTCTTTTAAATTTGCAAAATCTGCTGATAAAATGGAAGGTGCTACTTTGATTTTTTCTTTCATGAAAATATTTCATTTTTTCTAAAAGAATAGTTGGAAATTTTTCAAAAGTCAAGAGATTCAAAATTATGTAAAATTTAAAAGTTTTAATTTAAATATATGCGTAGGAAAACTCTGAAAATATTTTTCATTCATATTTGTTTTAGAAGAAAGATCTTCAATACCCCATATATTCATCTAGAGAGCTTCTGTTTTAAAAGATTTCAAGACACTAGAAACATGTAAGAAGTTTTGATTTGAAAAAACAGCTTTTGTACTCATAAATGCTTAAACTTCTTTTTAAAAGCCCAGTTAAGCCATATATATTTATTATTCTTCAACTAAATTGTCTTTCATTAAAAAAAATTAAATATTATAATATTTTTTCATACAATTGTTGAAATTTTCGAGATATTCACGGCCCATATTTGCAATCTTTGCCCAACACTTTTCTTGATCTGATAGTTTGATATCAAAAAGTTTTCTTTCTATTGTTCTTACAGTTTCATAAAACGGTTCATTTTTTTTTCTATAGTATTCACATTTCGAGTTTCTTTTTCCATCAATCAATGGAGGCTTATTGTATATATATTTACACTCTGAATCCCAATACTTGATCCAGACATCTTTATAATTTTGCTTTATCTTTGCACACTCGGCTAAATTATATTTTTTATCTAAACCCTTTTTAGGATCTATTGGCCATATATCCATATCATTTTTAAGCCTTTCACTCTCGTTAGCAAAGAGCTCCTTCTTTGGATCACAGTTTGAATCCCAGTAATCAGACCAGGCTTCTTCAAGATTTTCCTTAGCCTTTGCAATGCTAGTAGAACCTTTATAAAAGATTTTTTGCATACTTTTTTGATTTGAATAAGATTCTACACCAAACTTTATCCCTATTATAGCAGCTAATGCACCGATAAGAATTATTTTTCCTCTGTGGTTTGCCCAGATGTTATTTACTTTTTCAATAATACCTTGTTTTTGAACACCTTGGAAAATATCTCTCCTATGTCTCATCAGGGAGGTATTAGGCCCAACCCCAAAAAATGTTAAAACTTTATTTGAAAAAACCACAAATATTGCTCCAATTTATTTTATTATTTTAGCGAGCGTTTTATCCTTGGCCACTATTGTAGTGGTTAGCTTTGACCATCCTTGAGGAGTAGCTACTAAATTCGCTCTTATAACTGTTTTTAATTATATTTATTTATAAAGAATTATAACATTTAATGGCATAATTAACCAATTAATTCAAATTTATAATAAGCACACATAACTAACAAGAAACTAATGACAGTTTAGTAAAAAAAAATATTTAAAAAAAACAACAATAATTAAAATTTTAACTATAGTTAAATAAATTATTTAAGAGAGTTTTGAATAGTTTCAAAAAACATCTTTTGAGTGGCTTTATTTTCATTGATAAAGACATAGCCAAGATATGAAACATCATGAGAAGATAGACTAAATGAAATTAGCTCAGATGATACAATATTTAAGTTATCGATGGCCTCTTTCATTTGTTTTTTCTTATCTTGATTAGGATCAGGAATAATGATGTATAACTGTTTTAGATCTTGTTTAAATAAAAGATCGGTATTCTTTTTTACCTTTGTCTCTTCTCTTTTAATGGTATTAATAAGCATTAAAAAGAGATTTTTCAAAATATCTGGCTTAACTATGGCTGTCATTTCAACGGGTTTAATAGCATAGAAATATTTTTCAAGAAGACTATCGTAGTGCTTGCCAATTTGACCTAAAATAGCCTTTAAGGATAGATAAGCTTCATTTTGTTTAAAGATCATTCCACCGTTGTAGTCTCTCACCTCTCCAAAGAGTCTATGAAGCTCATTTAAAATATCTGATCTAGCCCTGTTAATATCAACACTATGATCAGATCTTAAATAAGCAGAGCTCTCTAAGGTAATGCTAAAGACATTGGCCTCTTTTAAGTATTTTCTTCTAATAATACCGACTTTTTTAACTTTTTCTAAAGTAAATCTAAAAGAGGGTTTGGTTTTTTTGAAAAGATCCTTGATGGGACAATCAAGCGGTCTTAAAACTCTAAGAAGAACTACATTAAAAATTAGCTCAATATGCGTTTGTTTATCAAAGGAGATAATCACTTGAGGGATATCATGAACGTATTTAAGTTGGTTGGATAAAGTTAGCATATTTTTTACTATTTCTTCTTCATTTCTGGGCATGAAGATTGGGTGAATTAAATGTTCGATATTACCTTTTAGATATGTGGGAAGTTCATTTTTTAAAACTTGAATCTCTTCGTTTGTAAAATCAAGGCCTGATGGCTTTTCAATTTCAATATAGCAAGTCTGAATTTTGTTTTTTGTAGTCTTATCTAAAAAAAATGAATTTTCAACTATTTTAACATCAGGCAGAAAATTAAAAATAGCTTTTGAGAGATGTTTTTTCTCAAAAACTTCATGTTCTTTTAAAAAGTTAAGACCAACTAAAATTCCTAAAACCGTTTTCTCTTGATTATTGTTAGATTTTAATTTCGTTTTCAAAAACTTTAAAATGATTTGTCTTTTATCTGGGGTCTCATCGATATTTTGTTTAATCAGTTTTCTAATCATGTATAAAATTGAGATTATCCGACTGATATGGTGATAATCTCTTTGGCTTTTAAACTCATCTCGAGACATGATTAAAAACTGCTGCATCTCTGAGAAGATGTTTTTTCCAAAATCTTTGGGTCTTTTTTGCATCAAAGATCCAATTTTTTCTTGAACCATTGCGGTTTTTCTATCAGATGAGAGACCTTTAAATTCAATGATTCTTTTAGCATGAAAATCAGAGGCAATACCTAATCTAATCTCAGTTTCAAAGGTTCTTTTATTTTTTTCTATATCTTCAAAATCTTCTTCAGACTCTATTGGTAAAATAGCTTCCATGAGCATAAATTTTTCATCTGATAGCTCTTGAATAGTAAAGTCTGCTGAAAAGAAAAATTCAACATTTAACTTTTTTTGAGAAATTAACCAACGGCTAACCATATCATAGAAAAAATTGGTAGCATTTTTTCTATGTTTGCACATTAGGGTTATGCAGCAAGATTTAGTTTTTTCATTTCTTGACCATTTTAAGATTGGTAAATTTTCATTAAAAAAAAGCTCAGCTTTTTTCAAACCATTTTTTTCTAAAAAAATGTCATCAGTGACAAGCTTTTTTAAAAGAGATTTTAAAGTGTTTTCAAGATAAGAATCTTCTTCTAGAAGTGTTGTTGTAGAAGAATTTTTTAAAAAATCGAGTTGAAGTTGCATATCTAAAGCTACTTTTTAAAAGGCCCTAAATAAGCTCGTATACATTCTTTACAACTTTTTTAAAAGTCTTCTTTGAAATAATTGTAAATTTTTTTTGTTTTTTAAAATTTTTAAAACTTTTTACAGTCAAGCTTAGGTTGTTATCTAAGGCTAATTTTATACATCTTGGATGTAAAACTGGATGGGAACTTTTTTGAATAATTTTTAAGGCTTTTTCAAATGATAATTTTTGAAAAAATTTTGCATTTTTATTTTTTTTAGGATCTAGATCATAAATACCTGCAACATCTTTATAAAATTCAACAAAATCAGCCCTTAGAGCTACAGCAATAGCAACTGCTGAAGTATCAGAACCACCCCTACCTAAAGTTGTAATCTCTTTTTGCTCGCTTACGCCTTGAAACCCCGCCACAATAACAATATTATCATCTTCCAAAGCCTTGACAATTCTTTTAGGCCTAATATCTATTATTTTTGCGTCTAAATGATTTGAAGAGGTAATAATCCCAGATTGACTTCCAGTAAAAGAGATCGATTTTTTGCCTTTTTTTTGAAGCGCCATTGAAAGCAAAGACATCGATATTCTCTCTCCAACAGAGATCAACATATCCTGCTCTCTTTTGGGAGGATTATCATCGATAGTTCTAGCAAGTTTTAAAAGTTTATTGGTAGTCTTTCCCATCGCGGATATGACAACAACTATTTTTTTAAATTCTTTCGATCTCTCAATAATAATTTCGGCAATTTTTAAAAAACTTTTTGCTCCATTTACACTCGCTCCCCCAAATTTCATTATTAAAACGCTCATCTAAAACTCCCTAGAAATAACTCTTACATTTTATTAAAATTTTAATATTAAAAAGAATAATTTTCAATGTTGATTATATGCAATTAATCCACTAAAATATAAAGCGTTTTAAATAAAAAAAATATATGTCTGATTTAAAAATAAAAATTACCAATGCTAAAAATATTGATCAGCTCGCAACTGCTTTAGAAAATACCTATGTAAAAGTCTCTTTTTTGGGGACCAGAGAAGTGAAAAAAGAGATGGATCTTAAAAAAAAAGCATCAGATCCCGGCCCCATCAAGTTGAAATTGATCACCCAAAAGGCTATGAAACTTCTAAGACCTTTTTTAAAAGATTGGAATTATTCCATCCAAGATAGAAGAAACATCAAAAAAATCACTCAAAGAATTGATAGTTTTTATGAAAAAAGCGATGAGATTTTAGAAAAATCTAATGTAATTACAATATTGTTTAATAATATTCAAAAGTTTTTTGCTCTGTTTTTTTGTGTTTTTTATACCACTCGAGGTAAATGGACTCAGCTTTCAAACTTAGGCCTCTCATATTGCTATTCTGAAAAACAATACGAGTTAAGTTTTCCAAGAAATGAGCTGCCTAAAGAGGTTGACGAAAAGTATAAAAATATCAATTTATATTTTAAACCTGACTTAATAAATCGCAATTTAGCTCAAAAAATTGCAGGTTATAGTAACTAAAGTTTTTTAGATTTTTAAAAGAATTATATTTTTTTTCTTAAACTGTTTCTTTTGAAAAAAAATAAAAACATTATTAATAATATTTTTCTTTAACCATTGCCTTTATTAGTTATTTTTTGCTATTCTTTTTGCATAAAACATATAACAGGAGTAACCTTTAAAATGAAACAACCAACCCAAGATTGGGGCAACCATAACATTTTAGATGACGTCGATTACAAAGAAGAAGACGCCAAACAATTTAAATCTCTGCTTGGAGTGAAAGAAGAAAAACAAGAAGCTTTTTCTATGATGAAAGCCGGTCAACTTCTAGCCGGTACAATTGTTGAAATCAGTAAAGAGTTTGCTGTTGTTGATGTCGGATTGAAATCAGAGGGTTTAGTCCCCATTTCAGAGTTTGCTGATCCTGAAGAGTTAGAACTTGGAAAAACTGTCGAGGTTCTACTTGATAAAACTGAAGGTCCAGATGGACAGATCGTTCTATCTTTAGAAAAAGCTCGAAAACATAGAAGGTGGGAACATATCTTAAAATCCTACAAAGAAGGCTCGGTAATAGAAGGAAGAGTAGCGAGAAAAGTTAAAGGTGGTCTCATGGTTGATATCGGTATTGAAGCCTTTTTACCTGGATCTCAAGTCGATAATAAAAGAATTAAAAACCTCGATGATTTCGTTGGCAAGAAATATGATTTTAAGATTTTAAAAATCAATGTTGAAAGAAAAAATATTGTTGTTTCTAGAAGAGAGCTTTTAGAAGAAGAAAGAGCTTCTAAAAAATCTGAACTTCTAGAAAGCATTCAAGAAGGTGATTTAAAAAAAGGAATAGTTAAAAATATCACTGATTTTGGTGTGTTTTTAGATCTAGATGGTATCGATGGTCTACTTCATATCACTGATATGACCTGGAAAAGAATCAGACATCCCTCTGAGATGGTTACTCTTGGCCAGGAACTTGAAGTAGTTATTTTAAGTGTCGATCGAGAAAAAGGAAGAGTCGCTCTAGGCCTTAAACAAAAAGATCAAAATCCTTGGGAAGAGATCGAGAAAAAGTTCCCTCAAGGCACCAAAGTTACAGGAAAAATTACTAACCTAGTTTCTTATGGAGCTTTCATTGAGCTAGAACCTGGTATCGAAGGACTTATCCATGTCTCAGAGATGAGTTGGACTAAAAATGTTACAGAACCATCTGAGATGGTTAATATAGGTGATGAAGTCGAAGCAATTGTCCTATCCATCCAGAAAGATGAAGGTAAAATTTCTCTTGGGATGAAACAGACTGAGCACAATCCTTGGGAAGATATTGAAAATAAATATCCAATTGGACAAGTTGTTGAAGCTGAAATCAGAAACCTAACAAATTATGGAGCTTTTGTAGAACTAGAACCTGGTGTGGATGGACTTATTCACATTTCTGATCTTAGTTGGACTAAAAAAGTCTCTCATCCATCAGAAGTTTTGAAAAAAAATGAAAAAGTAAAAGCTATTGTCCTATCAGTTGATAAAGAAAGTAAAAAAATTACTTTAGGCGTTAAACAACTGACAAAAAACCCTTGGGAATCTATTGAAAAAACGATGAAGATAGGTACTACAATGAAGGGTATTGTAACAAAAATCACGGCTTTCGGAATTTTTCTTCAACTCGAAAATGGGATTGAAGGGTTGATCCATGTAACAGAACTATCTGATCAGCCGTTTGGAAAAGTTGAAGATATCGTCTCTGTCGGTGATGAAGTAACTGCTAGAATTGTTAAGGTTGATTCAGAACATAAAAAGATCTCCCTTTCTTTAAAAGCTGAAGGTGAAAATGATGAGATCGTTGTTAGTAAAAAAAGAAAAAAAACAAAGCCAACTGAGAAAGAGTAAAATTATTTCTCTTTTTAGTAAGACAAAAATTTGTTTTGGCTTGTTTGTAAATTTTAATAAAAAGGTAATTGATGAATAAAGATTTAATTGCAATTTTCGAATATTTAGAAAGAGAAAAAGGCATCAAAAGAGAAATTGTTATCCAGGCTATCGAAGAATCTTTAAAAGCTGCTGCAAGAAAAAGCATTAAAGGCGGAGAAAATGTTGATGTCCAAATCGATTCAAAAACTGGTGAGATTGATGTTTTTATAAGAAAAACCATTGTAGGGACTATCGAAGATCCTGAAACAGAAATTTCTCTAGAAGAAGCGTTGATTCTCGCACCCGATTGTAAAATTGGACAAAGGCTAGAGATTTCACTGCCTCCTCAAGATTTTGGTAGGATTGCAGCTCAGACAGCTCGTCAGATAATTACTCAAAAACTCAAAGGCGCTGAAAAAGATGTTATTTATGAAGAATATAGGCATCGAGTTGGAGAAATTATTTCTGGAACGGTAAAAAGAATAGGTAAAAGAAGAACTGTAATAGTTGACCTTGGTAAAGTAGAAGCTTTGCTTCCAGAGAGAAACATTCCTAGAATGGAAAGGCCTCATATCGGGGAGAGATTACAAGCCCTGCTATATGAAGTTAGAGACACTGACATGGGAGGAGCTGAAGTGATCCTATCGCGCACACACCCAGAATTTGTTGCAGCACTCTTCCGCCAAGAAGTTCCAGAACTTGAAGATGATGTAATTAGAATTGAAAAGATTGTTAGAGAGGCCGGCTATAGAACAAAACTTGCTGTTAGTTCATCTGATAATAGAGTCGATCCAGTTGGAACCTGTGTTGGAGTTAGAGGAACCAGGATTAAAAATATTATTCGAGAAATTAACAATGAAAAGATCGATGTTATTCCATATGCTGATGATAAAGTACAACTTCTTGAAAACGCTTTATATCCTTTGCAAATACAACGTTTAAAAATGAACGACAAAGTAATTGTTGTAGTAAACGATGAAGATTATCCGATTGCAATTGGAAAAAAAGGAATGAATGCGAGACTGATTGCAAGACTAATCGATCAAGAAGTAGACTTTCAAAAGCTTACAGAATATCAAAAACTAGTCGCGATTCAGATGATTGAACTATCTGATAGCGATAATCCTGCTTTAGATGAACCTCTAAAAATACAGGGCTTAAGCTCCCTATTAGTCCAAGGATTAATCGCCGCTGGTTATGATACTATTAGAAAAGTACTTTCAGAAAAACCTGCAGAACTTGTCACAAAAGTGCCTGGAATAAATTATTTAGATTTAGCAGATAAAATTTTAGAACAAAACAAATAGGTAATATTTTGGCGAAAGATTTAAAATTAAACATCAAAAATGCCCAGATTGCCGCAGCATTAAGCAAATTTAAGAAAAAACCTGTATTATCTGCTAAAAAAGAAACATCTCTAAAAAAGAGCAAAGCTAAAACAGTAGAAAAAGAGACTTCCAAAGCTGCGCCAAAAAGAACAGCTAGAATTCTGCCGCCTGAAGAAAAAAAGCCTAAAGTTATTAAAGAGAAAAAAGTTACAAAGAAAAAACCAATAAACGCCAAAAAAGAAAAAGCACTTACAGAGAAAGAAGAAAAAGTTGAAATTGAAAAGAAAGCTCAAATTGCCGCTAAAGAGACAAAAGCTGAAGAGAAACCAACAAAAGAAGAGATAAAGCCAAAAGAAGAGATTAAAAAGTCAGCTCCAGCAAAAGCAGTAGAAGAAGAGAAGAAAAAAAGCTTTAAAAGTTATAAAGATTTTAAAGCTGCAAAAAAACCAGAAATTACAAGAGCTTTTGATAAACGTGATAGATTGGGTTTGAGATCTGCTGATGACATAAGATGGAGAAAACGACGTTATCATAAAGCTAAAAAGACTAAAGAGATCATCCCTGTTATTAGGCCGACTTCTTTAAAAGTTAGAGTTCCTATTACTCTTAAAGATTTAGCTCAAGCTATGAAATTAAAAGCGTCAGAGCTTATTCAAAAGCTATTTATGCAAGGCGTTACTTTAACTCTAAACGATTATCTTGAGGATGAAACTACACTTCAATTATTAGGTCATGAATTTAATTGTGAAATAACCATCGATTATACTGAAGAAGAAAGACTTCAAATTACTGAAATGAGCATTAAAGAAGAGATATCAAAAACTTCCAAAGAAGATCTTCTTGTTAGACCATCAGTTATAACTTTTATGGGACATGTTGATCATGGTAAAACATCTTTGATCGATTCGATTAGAAAATCAAATATCGCTGCCTTAGAAGCTGGGAAAATCACCCAGCATATCGGTGCATTTAGTGCTAAAACAAAATTTGGCCCTATTACAATTTTAGATACCCCTGGACATGAAGCTTTTTCTGAAATGAGACTTAGAGGTGCTAACGTAACAGATATAGTAGTTTTAGTAATAGCTGGTGATGAAGGAATGAGAGAGCAAACTATTGAAGCTATGAACCAAGCTAAAGAAGCCAAAGTTCCGATTGTTGTAGCGATCAACAAATCTGACAAAGAAGGTTTTGATCAAGAAAAAATCTATCGTCAACTATCTGATCATTCACTGCTTCCTGAGGCTTGGGGAGGAACAACTATTACCATTAATTGTTCAGCTAAAACAGGTGATGGGATAGAAACTTTACTTGAAATGTTATCACTTCAAGCAGAGATTTTAGAATTGAGAGCCAATCCAAAAGCGAGAGCAAGAGGAACGGTCTTAGAATCTGAAATGCATAAAGGTCTTGGAGCTATTGCTAATGTCCTGGTCCAAAATGGAACTTTAAAAATCTCAAATGCTATTGTGTTTTCAGATAGATGGGGCCGAATTAAAACGATGCACGATCAATTTGACAATCCTATTACAGAAGCTGGTCCATCTGTTCCAGTAAAGATTACAGGACTATCTGATCTAGCAGAAGCAGGATCTGAGTTTATAGTAGTCGACAACGAGAAAAAAGCAAAAGAGCTCGCTACTGCCAGATCGGAAAAAATCAAACTGACAAATCTTCAAAAAGTCAAAAAATTTAGTTTAGAAAATTATGCTAAAAAAGAACTGAAAGTTCTTCCAATTATTTTAAGAGCTGATGTTCAAGGCTCATTAGAAGCCTTAAAAACTTCTCTTTTAAGAATTCAATCTGAAAAAGCCGAACTAAATATCGTCAGTGCAGAAGTTGGAGAAATATCTGAATCAGACATCCGCCTCGCTGCGGCATCTAAAGCGATTATTTTAGGCTTTCATACTAAAATTGAAACTCATGCCGAGTCTTTGATAAAAGAATTAAAAGTAATCGTTAGACTACACGACATAATTTACCATGCTATAGACGAGGTAAAAGAGTTAATGAGAAGCACTTTAGATAAGGTAGAAGAGCATCACGATATTGGAAAAGCTCAAGTTATAGCTCTTTTTAAATCTTCACAATTAGGCCTTATAGCCGGTTGCTTAGTCTCCGATGGCATCATCAAAAGAAATTCTTACGTTAGAATTATTAGAGATGGAGATGAGATTTTTAAAACAAAGATAGGCTCTTTAAAAAGAGTAAACGACGATGTCAAAGAAGTCTCTAAAGGCGCTGAGTGTGGAATAATTTTAGAAAACTTTCCGGATGTTAAAAAAGATGATATTTTTGAAGCGTACGATATTACCTTTTTGGAGCAAGAATTATAAAATATGGCAAATCCCAAAAGAGTCTTTCGTTTAAATTCACTCCTTCGAGAAGTAATATCTGAGGTTATCCGAAAGGATGTTAATAATCCTCATATTTCAGAGTTTACTTCCGTTGTGTCTGTCGATATAACTCCTGATCTAAGATTTGCCAAAGTTTTAATCAGCATTATTGGAACGGATGAAGAGAAAAAAGAAACTATTACTGCTTTGAATCAAGCCGCTGGTTTTATCGGTGTAAATTCAGCTAAAAAAGTCACAATGAGATATTTTCCAACTCTCAGCTTTGAATTAGACCTAACAGTAGAAAAACAGATGAAAATAGACAAAATTCTAACTGACATAAAAAAAGAAAAAGAAAAAAGATCTAATCCAAAAGATGAATAATCAAACAGGCATTTTATTAGTTAACAAAGCTGCCAATAAAACATCTTTTAGCCTTGTATCTATATTAAGAAAACTAACAAATATCAAAAAGATTGGTCATGCGGGCACTTTAGATCCCTTTGCAACTGGATTAATGATAATGCTAATTGGCAAAGACTACACCAAAAAATCTGATAAATTTATTAATCATGGCAAAGAATATTTATGCACCCTTCATTTAGGTTATACAACTGAAACATTTGATACTGAATCTGAAAAAGTTCTTGTATCTAAAAAAGTTCCAACTTTTGATGAGATAAAAAAAGTCATTGATCTTTTTCAAGGAGAGCAAAAACAGATCCCTCCAATGTATTCTGCTAAAAAAATCAAAGGCCAAAAACTCTATGATCTTGCAAGAAAAGGTATTAGCATTAAAAGAGAGCCGATAAATGTTAATATCGAGATAAAAATAGAGAACTACTCATATCCATACCTTGATCTCAAAGTAAGCTCATCCAAAGGAACATATATAAGAACTCTCGCAAATGACATCGGAGAAAAGCTCAAAACCGGCGCGTATCTTACAAAACTAATCAGAACTAGATGTGGCCCCTTTCATCTAAAAGATGCGATAGATCAAGAAAAGTTGAGTGCAAATATAAATTTAACTCCCCTACTTATTAAATGAAGATTTTAAATTTTGCATCAGATTTTAAAAAAGTAATTTTTCCTTGCAATATCACTATAGGTGTTTTCGATGGTCTACATTTAGGCCATAGACTAATTTTAAAAAAATTAAAAGAAAAAAAAGGTTTATCGATCGTTATTACTTTTGAAAATCACCCCTTAGATATTCTTAATCCTGAAATAAAAATAAAAACTATTTATAACCTAGATGAAAAACTTGAGCTATTAAAATCTTTTGATATAGATATGGTTGTTTTGATTAAGTTTAGCAAAAAATTTGCATCTCTTAGCTATCTAGATTTTTTAAAAGAGTTAAAAAACAGATTTGCTTTTAAATATTTAGTAGTCGGCGATGATGTAAAAATTGGTAAAAACCAAGAAGGTAATAAAGACAAAATTAAATCTTTAGAAAATGTTTTAGATTTCAAAACTGAATTTATTGAAAAAGTAAAATATGAAAACAAAGTAATCTCTAGTAATTGGATAAGAGAATTAATAGATGAAAAAAATTACTCACTTGTGAGCAAATTATTAAATAAAAAGGTAAAAAAATGGCAAAAGATCAATCAACTAATCTCTCTTGCGGAATAGTCGGTCTTCCAAATGTTGGAAAATCAACTCTTTTCTCAGCAATCACCAGAAAAAAAGTTTCAGCTGAAAATTACCCTTTTTGCACTATCGATCCCAATATTGGCATTGTTGAGGTTGCAGATCAAAGATTAATTGAGCTTTCCAAGCTTTCTAACTCTAAAAAAACTGTTTATGCCACTATTTCTTTTGTCGATATAGCCGGCCTTGTTGAAGGAGCTTCTAAAGGTGAGGGCCTCGGAAATAAATTCTTATCCAATATCAGAGATACCGATGCGATTATTCATGTAGTTAGATGTTTTGAAGATGAAGAGCTTATTCATGTAAGTGGCCGAATCGATCCTCTCTCTGATATAGAAACCATAAATCTAGAGTTAATTTTATCTGATCTACAAACAGCTGAAAATATAAAGGTTAAATTAGAGAAAAAAGCAAGATTTACAAAAGATAAAACCGAAATGAACTTAATCGATAAAATAATCGATCATCTCAATCAAAATCAAGTGCTTCGATTAATTTCATTTACGTTAGAAGAAAAAGAGTTTTTAAAAAACTGGGCTTTTTTAACATTGAAAAAAGTTATCTACGTCGCCAATATCAAAGAAGAAGAACTAAATGATTTGGAAACTAATAAAAATATTCAAATAGTTAAAGAATACACCAAAAAAGAAAACTCTACTCTTATTTGTATCTCAGCTAAAATAGAACAAGAAATAGCCACTCTGGAACCCGATGATGCCAAAGAGTTTTTGAAAGAACTAGGCCTTAAAGATTCAGGGTTAAATCAGCTTATTAAAGCCTCTTTTAATCTTTTACATCTAATAAGCTTTATCACAACAGGAGAAATCGAAACCAGAGCCTGGACAATTGTTAAAGGCACCAGCGCCAAAGAAGCCGCTGGAAAGATTCACACAGATATAGAAAAAGGTTTTATTAGAGCTGAGGTTGTTTCTTACACAGATATAATACAATATAAAGGCAGAGTCCAAGCCAGAGAGGCGGGAAAAGCCCTCTCTCAAGGAAAAGAATATATCGTTCAAGATGGCGATGTAATATTATTCTTCCATGCGTGATAAGATCCCATTCCTATCTTTTTCACTCAAATAAGATAGGAGATCTTTTGTAAGCTTTTCATTATCTTTTGCAATATCTAAAGCATTTAACTTATGGATATTTTTCGATA
>SDBV01005146.1_pt1 | contig 18536 bp, 20 predicted proteins | sample 2277081 | NCBI WGS metagenome assembly SDBV01 (sample SAMN10402039, study PRJNA504765) | marine sediment metagenome | isolation source: marine sediment core GS10_PC15, 223 cmbsf | place: Arctic Ocean: Southern Knipovich Ridge | collected 2010 | reverse complement strand
GAGATAGAGAGCAGGGTTTACCCCCCACTTTTGCTGAAAAGTGGGGGGCTTTTTTTTCAGAAATTCTTTATACAAAAAAACAATAATTATTCCTTCCATTCCAAGAGCTATTGCCCCAGTGAAACCTATTACCCCAATAAACTCTCTAACCCCTAAAAGAAAAAGGATTAAAGGTAAAAAACAGGTCAAAAGCCATGAAAGATTTTTGGGAAAACCAAAATCATACCAAAATACTTTTTTTAAGGTTAGAGCAAGGGTAATAAAAGAAGTAAAACAAGCAATTACCCCGAAAATAAAACCTAATGCAATAATATTTTTACCCAAAACCTCTTCTAATCCTGAAATCGCATCCTTAGATGTGCCAGGTCCCGATGCTCCTAAAACTATAAAAATAAAGAAAAGATAAATAATAGCGGCGAAAAAAGTTCCCAAAAATAATACTTTTCTTAAATCAGCGCGAATTTCTTTTATTCCCTTTGTTTTCAGGGAAAGCATTTCTTTAATTTCAGGAACCAAAGCAGAACCCCAAAGAGCAAAAAGAACCACCCCATAGGGCAAGGTTAGGAATTTCAGGTTTAGAGTTTTAAAATTACCAACATTAATAGAAGGAAACGCTTTTATAAAAAAGGTAACAAGAATAATTAAAAGAACTATGAGTAAAAATAATTCAACCCCGGAGATGCTTTTGATGCCCCGAAAAACCAAATAACTTCCGAGAGCAAAAAATAAAAAAGTATATAAAGTAGGACTGCCGCCAAAATAAGGAGCGAAAAGAAAATTTAAAAATTCACCTCCAACAATAAGATAGGCAAGGAGGGCTCCTGTAAGACCAACGATCATAATGAAAAAAGTGATTTTCTTCCATTTTTTTCCGAGATACTTCTCTACATAGCCCGGCAAACGGTGAGTTCCTTTAGTGGCTAAAACCACTTCAGCGTAAAGAAAGTGGATTGAAACAGCGATTAGGACCATAAACAGAAAATATAAAACAACAACAAAAAAACCGGCTTTAAGAGCCACAAAAGGTAAACCAAATATTCCTACTCCTATTACTGTTCCAAGAAAAACAGAAAGAGCTTTAAGGAAGGTCATATTGTCCGCAGTTATTTCTTGAAAAGCTTTCTTTCAAGCTCGCCAAAACCAATAAAAATAATAGTGGCGAAAAGAGCTGCAAGAAGGGCTAAAAAATAAAATTTAGCTCCAATGGCCACTCCGATAGCGGCAGAACACCAGAGACCAGCCGCAGTGGTTATCCCTTCAACACGATCTTGTCGATAGATAATAACTCCGGCTCCAATAAAACCAATCCCAACAGCTACTGCCTGAATTATTCGCGAAGGATCAAAATTAACACCAGCACTTTTGGAAAAAAGATTAAAGAGTTCAAAAGAAATTATAGTGAAAAGACAAGCTCCCAAGCTTACTAAACTATAGGTCTGAAGTCCTGCCTCTTTTCTCTTATATTCCCTTTCCAAGCCGAGTATTGCGCCCAAAACAACTGCCAGGGCTAACTGCAAAATAAGTTGAATCTGATAATCCATAAATGAATGACCCATGACTATGACTTGTCACAATGACAAATATTGTCATCGTCATCGTCATTGTTATCGTTATATTTTGTATACTTTGTATCCCTCTCTTACCTTCTCCTTAACTTTTATGCCAACTGGATCGCCAGCTTTTGCTTTTTCTATCTTTTCGCGCTCAATCTCCATTGAATCAACCGTTTGAGTGAAATCAGTCTCTTCTCCTCCGGCAATTCGGATAGTATCTCCCTTTGAAAGTTTATCCGATAATTCAATAACTGCTACCCCAATATTTGAAAAATAATGGGTAACCTTTCTAATTAATTTTCCTTCTTCTTGAGAAGTTTGATTTTCTTTTGCCATAAATATTTAATGTATAAAAATTTCTCGACCTTTCCGATTGCCAAATACGAATCTACGAATTTGGGCAATCGGCTACGAATTTCGCTTATATCCGTAATTCGTATATTCGTACTAATTCGTAATTCGTAGGGTTAGTATATTTTATTATAGCAAAAATTTAACAAACCAAAAACCCCCCGCTTATCGGGAGGATCTTTGGTGAGGGGGAACAGGCCTAACGAACTCGGTTAAATCTTTAAAGCTGGTTTCGGACATTACCAGGGATTTCCTATAACCTCCTTCATTAAATCCTGCTGTCCTTTGGGAATATCTTACCCCGCACCCCCTCGTTTTTTATATTAGTTTAGCAGAGATAATTGTCAACCCTTCACATTTAGCTAAATGTGAAGGGTCAAGCCCTTAAAATCTTGTCCTATATGGTTTTTTATCCACATTTTATTAACAATTATGCCCCCGATAAGAATCGCCCAGTCATTCGACTGGGCGCCCCATCGGATGATGGGGCGAACCTTTTTGTGTCCTCGGGAAGAGTCGAACTTCCATCTAGACGTTGGGAGTGTCTTATTCTATCCATTGTCAGCCCGAGGCTGATCCGCCTTGGGCGGAAACTACATGGTGTGCCCCCAGCAGGAATCCCAGCCTACGGCTGGTCAACCGAAGGTTGAGAACCTAGTGCCCCTGACAAGAATCGAACTTATATTTCAGGTTTAGGAAACCCGCGTTCTATCCGTTGAACTACAGGGGCAAGATCAATTTCTAATACCAAGGTATCATATTTTTTTCTTGTTGACAATCATTTTTTTTGGTATAATACAATTATTAATAACTAATATCCATCCAATTAAATAATATGAAAAACCACTCGCCAATTGTTGAAATTGCAAAAAAGGCCTGTCCAGCAGTAATAACTATTGTTATTTCCAAAGACCTCCCCAAAATAGAAGGATTCTATCTAATGCCTTTTGGCGGAAGAGGAATTATTTTTCCGAAATTTAAAAAAGGAAAAAAAGAACCAACAAAAATAGGAGGAGGGTCAGGTTTTATTATTTCCCCCAACGGCTATGTTATAACCTCGCGCCATGTTGTTGCTGACAAAGAAGCCGATTATACTGTTATATTAGAACCAAAGAAAAAATATCCCGCTAAGGTTCTTGCCTGCGACCCGATTAATGATATTGCTATTTTGAAAATAAAAGATGAAAAGCTTCCTTCTTTAGAATTAGGAGATTCAAACAAAATTCAACTCGGAGAAGAGGTGGTGGCAATTGGAAATGCTTTAGGAGAATTTCACGACACCTTAAGCTCTGGAATTGTTTCTGGATTGTCGCGATATATCCAGGCAACCGATCAAATGACCCAACGGGCAGAAAGATTAAGAGGTCTTATTCAAACCGATGCCGCTATTAACCCGGGAAACTCCGGAGGACCTTTAGTAGATATGGAAGGGAAAGTTATTGGCATAAATACTGCCGTTGTAATGGGAGCTCAGAATATTGGCTTTGCTATCCCAATTAATTACGCTAAAGATGATTTAAAAGAGCTTAAAAAATACGGAAAAATAAGAATTCCTTTCTTGGGAGTGAAATACGTCCTTTTAACAAAAGAGGTGGCTGAGAAAAATAAGCTGCCGGTAAAATATGGCGCTTTAATAGTGAGAGAAACCTTGGGCGAATCAGCGGTAATTAAAGGGTCAGCCGCTGATAAAGCCGGGCTTAAAGAGTTTGATATAATTTTGGAAGCAAAGGGCAAAAAAGTTACTGCCAAAGATCCTTTATCACATATCTTGCGAAAGTGTCAAATTGGAGAAGAAATTGAGCTAAAAATTTTAAGGGAGAAAAAGAAAATAAATCTAAAAGTTAAGCTTGAAGAAAAAGAATAAACCCTCACACCATAACAAGGACTAACTTTGTTATTTTTCCTCCGCTAAGCGGAGGACTGTCCTTGTTTGGTCGTGAGGGTAAACTCAATAAAAAAAACAGCCCCGCTAAGCGGGGCTGTTTTTTTGTTTAAGGTTTCTCCAGTATCTCTAATTCTACCACATTAAGCTTTATGGCCATAAATTGATGAAGCTGCCAAAATATCATTGCCCCAACCGAACCAGCAACTAAAAGAAGTATGATAGTTCCGGTAATAGTGGAAATTCTTGTGTTAAAAAAATCAAGCATACCCCGTAGAAGAATTTCGAATAAATACTATAATATGCTTATGAAATTCTTCAAATTATAAATAAATTATTAGTGTGCCTCGTAGTTGGAATTTTAGGTGTTTTCTTTGAAAACACCTTTTCGAAATTTCTCTACGGGGCATAATATACTTAATCCGAGAAAAAATATCTCAAGTAAAAACTAAACTTGGCGACCTAGGAGATTCGAACTCCCCCTAAGAATTCCACAAATTCTTGTGCTAACCACTACACTAAGGCCGCCATGTGCCCCTGGGAGGAGTCGAACCCCCATCTAGAAATTAGAAGTTTCCTATTCTATCCGTTGAACTACAGGGGCTTTTTAATTTATCATTATACCCGAAATTAACTATTCAGTCAATTCCTCTTCTTCTTCAGAGGTTTCTACTTCAGGAAACGAAACCCACTCCTCAAACGGGTTTGGATACTCTTTTGAGTCGGCCTCACTAAATCTTTTTTCTTGCTCCCGCCAAACTGCTAAAATTTCCTGATAAACTTCTTCCTTCAAAAGGAGAGATTGATTTAGAGCTTCAAGTTCTATCTTTTGAGCCAAAGTATTATATTTGTAGAAGGAAAATCCTCCGAGAATTAAAGCTAAGACAAAAAGAAACAAGCAGACCAAAAAAGCGCGTTCAGCTATAATCCAAGGCAGCTTCGCTAAAAACTTTTTTAATTGCTTAGTATCTACCTTCATCTTGTATAAACTTTTATTACCAAAGTGGCGCTAACCCCTAAATTAAGTCCGCCTCCGCTCACTTTTTTAACAGATAAGTTTTGAACTTCTATTAAATAAGAAGCTGTTTCTATTTTTTCAAGAAATTTTAAAAAATTAGGAAGAAAACCCTCCAGGGTTATTCGGAAACCCAAAAAACTCCAAGGATCAGTTTCCGCAGTTCTTACAGAAACAGACGAAATATCATTTGAAAGCTCAGAATCATCTGCGGTTTTTTTCAAAAATTTAATTAAATCAATTGGAGCTTCTGAGTTAGTGAAAAGATGGTCTATTTTCTCCAAATCAGGCTTCAGATCTCCATAAGCTTTCATGAATTGCTCAATTTTTCCTGTTTTATCTTGAAGTAAAATTGATTCTCTTTTTGCAATAATAAGCTCTTCGGAATTCTTTTTAATTCCTTTAAATAGAGGATATATTACAAAACAGATTAAAGATAGACCTGCTATTCCAAATATTAATGAAAATACAATTATTTTTTTCTTTGGATCCATAGTTTAACGACGACAATAACAAGAACAAAATTTATTTAGACGTCATAAGTCATTTATCTATCTTGAAGGTTGCAGAGAAATTAATATCAATAAGTTTCACCCAATTTGACGGAGGAAAATAAATATCTTTAAAATCACCCTCTCTTTCAAGATTCTCCTTAAACTCAAACAAACTATCAGCAGTTGGAGAAAAACCAGACAAAGAGACCTCAATGTGTTCTCCTTTCTCAACAGCAAATATGGCAGAAAAATTGGTTAAGTATATTCCTTGAGGCAAGATTCCGGAAATTCTTTCTGAAATCTCTGAAAAATAAGTTTTCTGTTGATAAAAAGAATTTAATTTTGTCAGAGTTAAATTGACTGAATTAATTTCTTCCAGGAAATCCTGAATTCCAGATTGCTCAAATTCTTCTCTGACCCCATCTAAAAGAGCTTTTTGGGATTCAGCCTGAATTTGTAAATAAATTCTGACTGAAAATAAAATCAGAATTAAACAAAAAAGAAAAAACAAAACTAACAACCAGAGAATTATTGTTATTCTCTTCTTTTTTTCTAATAAAAACTCTTCTTTTTCCGCAGGAGGCAATAAATTTATCATAGATAAATTTTAATTTCTAATTTTTAATAAATTGAAAATTCTATTTTTGGATTCCCTTTAAAGCTAATCCCAAAGCAGTGGTATAACCAAGTGATTCTTTAAATGGTAATTCCGGCACTTCTTTTAAGGGTTGTGGCAAAATATTTATCCAGGGATTGCCTGGCTCAACTGGAATTTTAAATTCATTAGAAAGAAAACCAGTTAAGCCCTTGAGATTAGATCCTCTGCCACAAAGAAGAATTTTCTTTATTTTTCTATCTTTGGGAGAAGGATACCCCTCCGAGACATGAGTATAATAATATCTTATATATCTTTTGGTTTGTTCAACTAAATCATTTAGAATAGGAGCCATTGCTTCAAAAATTTTCTCGCTTCCAATAACTTTTTTTTGAGACTCAGAACTTCTTTTTTTTACTATTAAACCATGTTCTATTTTTAATTTTTCGGCTTCGTCTAAATCTACTTTCAAAACATTAGCGATAGCTTCAGTTAGTTTTTGGGAAGAAATTGGAATTGAAGAAGTAAAACGTAGAGAGTAACCTGAAAAAATAATAAAATTAGTATTGCTTTCCCCAAAATCAATTATGAAAACAGGGAAGGGGCTTACTCTATTTTTTATTAAAGCTCGGGCAATAGATTGGGATTCAACCTCTAATGCTAAAGGGATAAGGCCTGCTTTTTTCAAACAAGAAACATAAGAATCAATAGTTTTTTTAGGAAGAGCGGCAATTAAAATATCAAGGTGGTCTAAATGATTATGGAGAGGGGAAAGGATTTGGAAATCTAAATAAGCCTCTTCAATTGGCAAAGGAATATAATTCTCAGCCTCAAACGGAACAGCTGTTTTTAATTCCTCTTCTTTCATTCTCGGCATTTTAATAACTTGAATAAAAGCTTTATTCTCGGGCAAAGAAGCAATTACGTATTTTGACCTTATTTTTTCTCCTTTAATTTTACCCAATCCATCTTTAATAATCTTAGCTAAAGCTGCCTCATTTTTTATTTCTCCTTTCTCAATTATTCCTGGCTTTATTTCTATTTTCCCCCAAGAAGCCAAGCTCAAAAATTTCCCTTTTTTCTTAAGTTTTGCAATCTTTAATGATAAATCGGAAAAATCCAATCCGAATGCTTCAGGTTTTAAGGTTAAAAATTTAAGCATATTTTTAATATGACTCTTCCCAGTGGTCTATGGTAATTATTGGAGAAAAGTCAGGATTTGGCGTTACTGCTTCGCCGCCTATTAGATATCCCAATCCATATAAAATTATATCATTATCCAGAGTAATGTTTAACCACTGGTCAGCGTTGGCTGGCGTACTATTTAACTCCAGTTTTCTAGCTATTATTCCGCCCAGGACATTAAAACTCTCCGGCACACTCGTCATATTCGTCTTCCCCAAAGAATAAATTACTCCTGTAATATCAATGGGTTGGGAAAGAAAAGCAAGAGCAGAGAGTGAACCAAAATCTAAATCTCTTCTAACCAAGAGGCCAGATGGGGATTTATTATCGGGTTGATTGATTGTTATCTGGCCCCCAAGCCCTTTCTTTCCAATTTTAATATTATCATTAACCACTAAAACCCCGTTAACAATAAGATGACAGCCCTGTTTTAACTCAACAGTACCTGATTCAATATAGAAAATAATATTAGGCAGATTACCTAGATTAAGAGTAAGAGTTCCTCCTTCCCCTACCTCTGATAAAAGGTCTTCAAATTCTGAAGCAGAATAAATACATTTACTGGGCTGACTAAAACAAGAACTGCCATTACATGAAACTATACATTGCCCTAAATCCTCTGCTGCTTGGGCCCTACATTTAAAAGAATTAAGAGGAATATTACACTCGGGGTAATCAGAATCAAAATCAACTAAGGGAATAGACGCATCATCAGGCGGACATTTTTCACACGAGCCGGTCTTCCCGAGACAAGGGGAGAGATAAGGGGAGCAGGCGTTTGCTGCGCATTTAACTTCGCAAACATCCAAAGTACTACCACTTTTTACATTAAGATTTCCCACTACTAAAGCTTGACCTTCTGAATCAGTAGTGATTGGGTTATCATAAATTTCAACCACGCTTTCTCCGTCAATAGTTAAACCACTACCACAGAAAAGATTACCTTTTTCAATCTTCACTTTGCTGTCGTCGTTAATCTTAATAAGTTCACTGGATCCGCCTGTAAAAATAGCACCGTCTTCGGTTGGACTACCCAAAGCTTTAAATACCATTGTTTTGACCACCCTTTGGGTTGTTTTTTCTTCAGGAAGCGGCAAGGTGGCAGTGGAAATTACTTCGCCTCTGCCGCAAGCAGAATTTTGAATAGCCACATTATATCCAGAACCATCGGAAAACGTCCTGGGAAAATTAGCTGACCAATTTACGCATGCTGGGTCTGAACAATCCACTGCATTCACGCAAGTAATAAAATCCTGTTCCCAGTCATTTTTTAATTTCCAGATAGCTTCGTTAATCCCTGCTTCAGCTAAATAATAAGTTTGGGTTCCCGCCTCTTGGCTTTTGGAAATTCTGGTTTCAGTTAAAACAAAGGTTAAAAAATAACAACCTAAAATCATTAAGGTTACTAAAATTAAGAAAGTAATAATAACAACTGTTCCTTTGTTCATAGATTTCTTCCGAAAATTTTAGTTTGAAAATCAACGGTTTTATCTTTCTTTTTTAAAGTTAAGGCAATATTAATAATTTCAGAACCCCAGAATTCTAAATCAGTTAAATATTCTCCTATTATTCTGGGTACTTCAAGAGTAATTTCTACTGGTGAAGGACTAGCATCCCAGGGAACATAAATTTCAGGCGAAGCACAATTTATTGAGTCGTCTGAACGACAATAGGTAAAAATCTCTCTCAAAATATAGTTATTATCCCGGTAATAACGAATATAATAATAATAAGTATCTATTTTATAAGTTGAACTGCCATCAGGAATTCCTGTCGGATCCCAATCTGTCTCAATCTCAGCTGTTTTAGTTCCTCCGTCATAGCTAATAATTTTTTTTACTTGTCCTTCTCCAGCGCCTTCAATTATTTTTATAAATATATCTTTATAATAGTTATCAATGGTTGAAGCTGTAGAAGCCAAAGTAATGCTGGAAGAAAGGAAAGGAGAAACGGGAGCGCCTTCTTCAGAAACTAAAAAAAGATGACCGTCTTGAAATATAATTTCATTGGAAGGATCTATTCTTTCTTCAGGAAGTTCAGTAACTATTTCTTTTGCCTGACGAATTTCCCTGGTCATTCTCTCTAAAATCACCCTTCCATTTTGAGTAATCTCCGCCATCTCTTCTCCCGCCGAATAAACTCGTTGATTTAAGATAAAAATCAAGTAAACAATAGCAATAATCAAACCGAAGATAGCAATAACAATAGTCGTTTCAGTTAGGGTAAACCCCCCACTTTTAGGAAAAGTGGGGGGTAAACCCTTTGATCCACCTTTTTTATTCGTAGATTCGGATATCATTCGTAGATTCGGATTATATTTATGTTTCATTTTTTACTAATTAAAGTTAGTAATTCAATGCTCTCGTCAGTAATTTTTAAAGGCGAATCCCAAGATACAGTTACTTTTATTTTCTTAATACCTAAATCAGTCCCCACTTCTAGAAGATCGGAAGAAGTCGGATCAACATAGCTCACCCGTGTTTCTCTTTCGTAAGCAGTAAAGGGAGAAGGAAGAGATGGTTCGTTAAAGGTGCCAATAGAAATTCCTTCGTAAGGCATATAAATGATTTCTTCTATCTTTGCCTCGCCAAGATAAACGGCTACTGCAGCCATTTTAGAAGACCTCGCTATCTGAATCCCTAACGGAAACATAGTTAAAATCGCAGAAATTCCTATTGATAAAATAAAAATTGCTATTATTAATTCAATAAGAGTAAAACTATTTCTCATAAGTGAATTAAGAATTAAGAATTAAGAATACGACGACGAAAACGACAATAATACAATATTCATAATTCATGATTCTATTCTATTACTTTAACAAAACCAGATGGTCTGACATCAATGGTTTTTGCTTTTTCATTTATCTCTAAAGTAATGTTGCCAGCTTCTTTTACCGCTCCATAGGGATTATATCTTACCTCGTTATTACTAAAATCACCAGCGACTGTAATTGAATCAATTTCTTGAAGCGATATTGTTCTAAGAATTTCTTCTGCTCCATCTTGACATTGAATTATCTTATATTCTTTACTTGCCGGAAAGAAACGAACACAGTGCTCCTTCTGCTCAGTAACTGTTAGTTGTTGAGCATAGCGAAGGTCAGTAACTAAATTCCTGACAGCTCCGTTTAATTGAAAAACGGGTTGAAATCTTTTAAATATTGGGGTACTAATCCCAACAAGAATTCCTATAACGCCGATAACAATCAGCATTTCTGTCAGGGTAAACCCCTCACTTTTAGGAAAAGTGGGGAGTAAACCCTTTGATTTACCTTTTTTCATTTTGAATTATTCCTAATTCTTAATTCATGATTCATGATTCTATAATACATCCAGCATGCTATACATTGGCTGAATCATTGAAATAGCAAAGAAACCCACTACTGCCCCGACAATAAGCATTAGAACGGGTTCAATTATAGCTGATAAATTCTTAGTGGCATTAGTAACCTCATTCCCATAGAACTCGGCTAATTTTTCTAAAATATGCGAGGTTTCACCTGTCTCTTCTCCGATTTCAATCATTTGAATAAGCAGGGTCGGATAAATTTTTTTATATTGCCTTAAAGCATCCGCTAATTTGTTTCCTTTTTCAACCTGCTCGGCTGCTTTTAACAGCGCCTTTTTATAATAAATATTCCCTAAAGTTCCGGAAACAACTTTCAGAGACCTGACGATAGGCACTCCGGCAGTAATAAGAGAACTCAAAGTCCTGGCCGTATATGCAGAGTTGGCTTTTTTAATAATAGGGGAAGCAATAGGAATTTTTAAAACTAAGGCGTCAATTGTTAGCTTTCCAAGTTTTGTTCTTAAAGATATTCTTACTAAAAACACAACGGCAAAAGCAATTATAGGGAGAAGATACCAAAATTTAGATAAAAGAACACCAGTAGCAATTACAATTCTAGTAGTGATTGGAAGTTCAATCCCCAGGTCAGCAAAGACCTGAGCAAGCTTAGGAACAACCATAATCAACATCAAAATCCCAATAATAATCATGGCTAAAATTATAACCAAGGGATACATCATCGCTCCTTTTATTTTTGACCTTATTTCATGATCTTTTTCCATCTGGTCATTTAAAACTCCTAAAACTTCTTCCAGTGTTCCCGCCTCTTCTCCAACCTTTACCATGCTGACAAAAAGTTCAGAAAAAATGGCGGGATATTTTCTAAGAGCGTCCGAGAAACTTTTTCCCTCAACAATATCTTCACCTATGTTTAAAAGAGCTTTCTGAAATTTTTTGCTTTGAGTTTGGCCAGCTAAAATTTTTAAGGCCTTTGGGAGAGAAACACCAGCAGCAACCATAACTTGGAGATTTCTGGCAAACATCATTTTATCAACCAATTTAATCTTGCCGAGTAAAGGAATTGAAATCGCAAGTTTCTTTTTATACTTCTCTTCTTCAGACTTAGCCTTAATTAAAATATATCCTTCTCTTCGAAGGATTTTAGCGAGTTCACGTTCGTTTTTGGCTTCTAAAATATCCGAGTGCGTCTTTCCATCTAAACTTTTGGCGATATAATTATATCTGGGCACAACTATGACTATGACTAATGGCTATAACTATGACATAATTTTGTCATTGTCATTGTCATTATCATTGTCGCTTACTCAATAATTACTCTCAATACCTCCTCAATACTAGTCAGACCTCGGGCTGCCTTAACAAACCCATCCTCAATCATTGTTTTCATTCCTTCTTTTTGAGCTTGGGCTTGAATTTGGTCAGTAGCTGTCCGTTTAACGATTAGCTCTTTTATGCTTTCGGTAATACTTAAAACTTCGTAGATTCCAACTCGTCCGCTATAACCTTCGGGACATTCTTTTGAAGCTTTTGGGCGATAAAATGGAATATTTTTAAAAGTAGCTCTCTGACCTACCGCTTTCTCTTCTTTTAAAACCTTAAGAACTTTATCTAAATCGCAATACCTTGCCAAGTTTTTCAATTCAGAATCTTTTAAGGTATATTTCTCCGCTCCTGAACAAAGTCGCCTGACTAATCTTTGAGCTAAAATTACTCCCAAGGTTGAGGAGATTAAAAAGGGCTCTGCCTTCATATCAACTAACCGAGGAATAGCGCCAGCCGCATTAGTCGTATGCAATGTAGATAGAACCAGATGACCTGTTAAAGCGGCGTTAATAGCAAGACCGGCAGTTTCTTTATCTCTAATTTCACCAACCATAATGATATCCGGATCCTGTCTGACTAAAGACCGAAGACCTGATGCAAAGGTTAAACCAATTTTTGGCCTAATCTGTGTTTGATTAATTCTTGGCATTCTGTACTCAACCGGGTCCTCAACAGTAGAAATATTCACCCCAGGGGTATTTAAAATCTCCATCATTGCATAAAGAGTAGTGGTCTTTCCCGAGCCAGTGGGACCTGTAACAAGAATCATCCCTACTGGTTTTTTTAAATTCTCTTGAACTTTTTCCAAAGCTTCTCCTCCTAAACCCAAAGCTTCTAAAGTAAGGGCTTTTGATGTTTCTGGCAAAAGCCGCATCACAATTTTCTCTCCGCCAAAAATTGGCAAAACCGAAACACGAAGCGAGTACTTATAGTCTTCGGTTTCAATTTTAAATCGGCCGTCTTGAGGAAGGCGATGCTCATCTAATTTTAAATCAGAAAGAACTTTAATTCTAGCCACAATCCCTGAACTAGCTACTTTTGGCAAAACCATAGCATCATGCAAAATTCCATCAATTCTATAGCGAACTATAACTTCTTTTTCTGTTGGCTCAATATGAATATCAGAGGCCCTCTGTAAAATTGCATGTTTTAGTAAGGTGTCTACTATCCGAATAACCGGCAATTCCTCAGCCACCTTTCTTAATTCCTCTTTTTCTTCAACTTGCTCTTTTTCTTTAATGGGTCTTATTATACCGGCTTCTTTTTTAATAATATCTCCAAATTCAGCTTCCAGGGTTTTCTGATATTGCCTCAGTGCATTTTTGATACTTTCTGATGTTGTTAGTCTGGGTAAAATTTTTAAACTAGCTTTTTTCCTAATAAATTCAATAGTTCTCAAATCCTCTGGATCAAGCATAGCCACCTCTAAATTTATCCCTTGTTTTCTAAAGGCAATAATATTATGGCTTCTGGCAATAGGTTCAGGGATTATCTTTAAAATTTCAGGTGAAATCATCTCTTTTTCTAAATTTACAAAGGGAATACCTAAAATATAAGCTTCCAGCTTGGCTAAATCTTCTTGGGGAATTAAACCCTCAGAAACCAAAACATCGCCAACTTTCTGTTTGGTTTTTTCTGCTTTTTTTAAAGCATTTTCAAACTGGGTTTCAGTAATTAAATTAGCATCCAGCATGAAAGCTTTTAATTGCTGCGACTCTACTCGCATAATTTATCAACGAATAGCGAATCACGTACGAATTTTTGAATAATTAATGATTCGTTATTCGTAAAGCAACCCTACAGGGAGTCTCATTTTTTCTTCAGAAAAAATAATCCAGCGCAATTGGATTCGTTATTCGATGATTACTCTCCGAGAGCTTTTTTAACTTTTTCAATCACTTCTTCTATTGTATACCGGGTCTTCACTAAATAAGTATTTGCTCCTAATTCAATGGCTTGGTCTATTTCTTTCATTCCCTCGAGATTAGTCAAAATAATTACCGGTATGTCTTTTGTCTTTGGGTCACTTTTTAATTTTTTCAACACTTCAAGACCATGAAGTCTTGGCAAAATGAGGTCAAGCAAGATTAGATCTGGCTTCTCGCTTTCTGCTAATCTTAAACCTGTCTCGCCATCTAAAGCACTGATCGTTTCATAACCTCTTTGTTTTAAGATATCTCCAAGGGTTTTTTGAAGAGCAGATTCGTCTTCAACAAATAAAATTTTCTTCATAAAATTATCGATGCTAATATACAAATTATATTAATGATACGAATTAGTATAATTAGTATGCATTAGTATATTTGTATCGCGATTAATTATTTAATTGGATGAGTAAATATAAAAGTTGTTCCTTTGCCTTCTTCGGATTCAAACCAAATTTTTCCACCTGATCTCGCAATGACTGATCTACAAACATATAAACCTAAGCCGCTTCCCCGGGTTCTTTCTTTCGTGACATTTTCTGCCCGGAAAAATTTTTTAAAGATGTATTTTTGTTCTTTCTCGGGGATACCAACGCCTGTATCTTTTATTTCAAAAATTACATTTTTTTCTCCCTTCGTGAGCTTAAGCTCCACTTTTCCACCTCCTTTTGTATAGCGGATAGCGTTGTCTATGAGATTCTCCATTACCAGTTTCAAAAGAGATGGGTCGGCATAAACTTCGGGCAGATTCTTCTCTGGAGAAAAACTTAAGTCAATGCGTGAGGCCTCGGCAAAAACTTTAAATCGTGAAATTAAATCTTTGATTAGGTCTTCTAAAAAAATTTCCTTTTTCAATATCGGGAAGGTTCCTTGTTCAATTTTGGAAACAATCAGCAAATCATCAATTAACTCCACCATCCGAGCAATATTTTCTTTTACATTATTTAAATATTCCTCTATTTTTTTTGAGGGCACTTTCAGTTCTCTTGATGTTAAAAGCTCAAATGTCCATTTTATATTAGTTAAGGGAGAACGCAATTGGTGAGAAATTATATTAATAAATTCTGATTTCATCCTTGAGGCCTCGGCTAATCTTTCAAAACTCCGAGTGATAACAAAAGAAATAATAAATAAAAGAGTAGAAACAGCAAGAACAAGTAAAGCCACTAACTCGGGGTCAACTATATAACGGGTCCCGATTAGATAAGAAACAACTGAAGCTGACACAATAATAATCCCCATTATCAAAAAAAGAAACTGGGGACACTGCCAAAGGGAAAGCCCGTAGCGCCGGCACTGACCAGGGATATTCAATTGATCAAGAAATTTTAAAGGCATTGTACCATTATACCATATATTTATTTTAATTATAACATAAACTAACACGGATTGACCACAAGGGAATATTTTGATACACTTCAAGATAAGAACGGAGTGTGGCCTAGCGGCTTAGGGCGCCTCGTTTGGGACGAGGAGATCGTGGGTTCAAATCCCACCACTCCGACTGCGGGTGTCGTATAGTGGCTATTATATCTGCTTTCCAAGCAGAGGATGTGGGTTCGACTCCCATCACCCGCTCAGATTTATGCCCAGTAGAAGAATTTTGAAAATATCTTCATTGGGCGAAGTAGCAAAAAAAAGATTAAAAATTATAGTTATTAAATTCTAAAATAGATACGCGAGGATTTCGAAAAGATATTTATTTGGGCTTCGCCTATTCGAAATTTCTCTACTGGGTATGGCTAAAAAATTCAAGAAAATTATTTTTCCAGGAACAACACTGATAGTTTCCATCTATATCTCAGCTTTATTCGCCGTTGGAGCGATTATTGGTTATATTGGTACAATTTTTTTTGATAAAAAATTCTTAAAAACGGGCAAAGTAAAACTTTTAGTTTTTAATTTGGGGAAATGGAAAATTCACCTTCATCACTGGCTATTAGCAAGCTTTGCAATTCTTATCACTTATTTTTTTTCATCTCTGTCAATTTTCTGGATAGGTATTTTTGGCGGTTTAGCTTTCCACGATATTTATACTGATAAAAGATGGTATAAAATTGTTTACAGAAAAGAGCCTGTGGCTTAATTATTATATTCTTACATCAAAAGCCCCCCGCTAAGCGGGGGGCTTTTACTTTCTTTAAGTCACATTTATAGTTACTATCATTGTCATCAGCCTATCTAGCATATTCAACCAGTCGATTTTCTCTAATCAAAGTTACTTTTATCTCACCAGGATATTTTAACTCCTCTTGAATCTTATTGGCAATCTCTCGAGTTAATCTCTTTGCAACTAAATCGTCTATTTCTTCTGGTTTTACAAAAACCCGGAGTTCTCTGCCAGCTTGAATTGCATAAACTTTTTTTATCCCAGAAAAAGACAAAGCAATATTTTCAAGGTCTTCTAATCTTTTGAGATAATTTTCAAGGGTGTCTTTTCTTGCTCCTGGGCGAGCGCCTGAAATTTGGTCAGCTACACGGATCAAAACTGCCTCAATGCTTTCTGCAGGATATTCTTCATGATGAGACCTCATAGCATCAATTACTTCTTTTTCTACGTTAAACTTTTCTAAAATCTTTATTCCAATATCAATATGAGAACCCTGAATCTGATGATCAACTGCTTTTCCAATATCATGAAGCAGACCTGCTTTCTGGGCTATCTTTGAATTAACCCCAAGCTCTGAAGCTAAGGTCGCGGCTAAATGAGAAACTTCAATTGAATGAAGTAAAACATTCTGTCCATAACTGGTCCTGAAGCGTAATCTTCCCAAAAGCTGAATTAATTTAGGATCAAGGTCAATTATTCCGGTATCATAAACCGCTTTTTCGCCTGCCTCTTTTATCCGAGAAACAATTTCTGATTCCACTTTTTGGACTGTGTCTTCAATCCTAGCTGGTTGTATTCTTCCATCCTGAATTAATTTTTCTAAGGCAGTTTTGGCAATCTGCCTCCGAATAGGGTCAAAACCGGAAATCATAACCGTTTCAGGCGTTTCATCTATAACTATTTCTACGCCGGTTAATCTTTCTAAGGTTTTTATGTTTCTTCCTTCTTTCCCGATAATTCTTCCCTTTATTTCTTCATTCGGGAGAGCAACCGTAGAAGTAGTTAAATCTTGAGCTTGAGAAAGAGCGCATTTTTGAATAGCTAAAGATAGTATTTCTTTGGCTTTTTTTTCATATTTTTCAAACCCGCTTTCCTCTAATTTTCTCATTTTCTCCGTAATCTCCATCTGGTATTCTTTTTCAAGGTTCTCTAATAATTCTTTTTTTGCATCTCGTTGAGAGAGCTTGGAAACTCTCTCTAAATTTTTAAGGGTTTCTTGCCTTAGGTCTTCTAATGATGCTTTTATCTCCCTGAGTTTTTCTACCTTTTCTCGAAACTCTTTTTCTTTTTCCTCTAAATTAGACACTCTCTCTCCTATGGTATTTTCTCTTCTTAACAAAAGCTTCTCGGCTCTAAAAAATTCTTGTCGCTGGCTCCAGATATCTTTTTTTGTTTTTTCAATAATCTGGCCTGCCTTTTCTTTAGCTTTTGATATTAAATCTTGGGTATCTTTTTTTACCTGAGAGATCCTTTTTCGAAGAGTTACTTCGATGGTGTCTGCCCTCCTTCTGGCAATTGATTGTCGGGCAAAATAACCTAAAACCGATCCTGCCACTAAGGCAAAAATGCCCACTACAAGTAGAATAAATTGAGTCATAGTTTATAAGAATTTGGTTATTCATAAATCGGATATTTGATTTTAGATATTGAGCATTCATATCTATCATCTAAAATCTATTATCTAATATCTAATTTGAACCAAAGTTCAAAGTTAATTGTTTTCTAAAGATACTTTAGCAGATATTTTAAAAAAAGTAAACCCCCAAAACAAAAAGCCCCGCCACGGCGAGACCGAAAACTTTAAAAAGATTTCTTAGATTGCTTCACCCTTGCCTTTTATCACCTCATCAATTATTCCATATTCTTTTGCCTCGTCGGCTGATAAATAAAAATCTCTATCTGTATCTTTTTCCACTTTTTCTAGAGATTGACCGGTATGCCCAGCCAAAATCTTATTAAGCTTGTTTTTAATTTTAATAATCTGTTTAGCTGTAATTTCAATCTCTACTGCAGCTCCAGAAGCGCCGCCTGCTACCTGGTGAAGTAAAACTTCGGTGTTTGGCAAAGCAAAACGTTTCCCTTTTTCTCCGGCAGCTAACAGAACAGCGCCCATTGATCCTGCTAATCCAAAACAAATCGTGGCAATCGGGCTTTTAACATACTGCATGGTGTCATAAATCGCCAAGCCGGAAGTTACTGATCCTCCGGGAGTATTGATATAAAGCTGAATATCTTTTTTAGGGTCTTGGCCAGCTAAAAACAGCATTTGGGCAATAACTAAATTAGCCAAAGTATCAGTGATAGGACCTACTAAAAAAACAATTCTTTCTTTTAAAAGCCGGGAATAAATATCGTAAGCCCTTTCTCCATATTTTGTTTTTTCTAAAACAGTTGGAACTAAATTCATGAATTTTCAAGTAATTGAAATATCTTTTCGTTGCGAATTGCTTCTTTAGTGTATTCTTTTAACCCTTCCAGGTCAAGGTCTTTCTTTGTTTGTTCAACGTTAGCATGTTGCTTTAGCATCTTGTCTGTCTCTTTCCTAATTTCTTCCTCTAAAACTTCAATATTTTCCTTTCTCCCAATTTCACTTAAAACCAAAAAGTTTTTTACTCTTTTTTGAGCTTCTGCTAAAGAATAATCCGATATTTCTTTCTCGGTTTTCTTTTTTTTACCTAAATAATCTGTACAGGCAATTTTTATTTTTTCAAATACTTGCTTTTTAATTTTTTCCTTAATCTGCTTTTTCTCTCTTTCTACTGTATTTTAGATGATATCTCATTTTATCTCC
>SDBV01005145.1_pt1 | contig 18539 bp, 20 predicted proteins | sample 2277081 | NCBI WGS metagenome assembly SDBV01 (sample SAMN10402039, study PRJNA504765) | marine sediment metagenome | isolation source: marine sediment core GS10_PC15, 223 cmbsf | place: Arctic Ocean: Southern Knipovich Ridge | collected 2010 | reverse complement strand
GTCCTTTGGGGCCGGCTATGCCGGTGAAGGGGCTGGCCACCACCTCGTAACCCGATTCCTCGGCTGTCGGTGTATCCGCTAGATTGGCGTCGCGTTTTTCGGCAAACACCATCAGGGCGTTGAGCTTCTTGGCGTTAACGTGGGAGATGATGGTGGCTACACTCGACGTCATGGCGACGTCCACGTGTCCTCCAAGAGCGGACTCCACGGCTTCGGCGTCGTTGCCCACCGGCAGGTGTTTAAACTCCAGGCCGGCCATGTCGGCCCAACGCAGGAAACCGAGTTGCGGCGCCTTGAGTGCGACGCAGGCGTAGGTTACCTCACCGGGATGCGCTTTGGCGTAATCGATCAGTTCTGCCACTGTCTTCCACGGCTTATCGGGATGCGAAGCGATGGCCATGGTGCTGCTGCCGATCTGACCGATGGGGTCGAAGTCGAACGTGCCGTAAGGGGCCTTCCCGAATATGACGGGAAACACGTTCGTGCCGGGCGTTATTGCCAGGAGTGTGTAGCCGTCGGGTTTGGCCTTGGCCACATATTCGCCGCCGATCACGCTGCCGCCCCCCGCTTTGTTTATAACGACCACGGGTTGACCGAGGTATTTGGGAGCAACGCTCGCGAACATGCGGGCATTGATATCGGTTCGCCCACCGGCACCCCACGGCACGATGATCTGGATCGGCTTGTTGGGGTATTGCTCGACTGCAGACGTTTCTGTTTCCTTCTCGCCACCCGCGAAGACAAGGCCTGCGGCGAGTGCTGCGAGCAGGGAAATGAGCAGGAGTTTTTTCATGGGAGCCTCCTATAGCATTGGTAGAATAGTTGCAATATTTAGGGCAGGTGCGGGGGATTGTCAAAGGGAAATGCCGCCAGTAAAATCATGACGCGACTCTGAGCGGGCTTGCCGTTCATAAGCCCCAAGAGATGGAAAAGTGCGGGCGTCATTGTCCGCCTCGCAGCCTCTCGCGCAACCGCCGCCCGGTTCAATCCTGCTGATGGACGTCGGCGGTAACGAAGTAGTGGTCACTCGGGTATCTGCCGTTCTCGCGGTCTTTGATGATGTCGGCCCCGGACGTCGCAAGTTTTCCCCTGGTCATGATCCAGTCCATTTTGCCGATTTTGGCCTCGAACTCGTCCCCCAGGAACCGATGAAAGGTTGTGCCTGGATCCAGGGTTCCGTGTGTCTTTTGATAGGTATCCTCGAATCCCGCGTCCTGGAGAACGTGTATCGCCCTGTTGGTGAAATCACAATTAAAGTCGCCGGTCAGAATTTGCGGAAACTCCGGGGGAAACGCACGAGCGTCGGCAGCTATCAGGCCCGCCTGCCTGACCCTCGCCTTCTGGCTGACGTGGTCGAGATGGGTGTTGATGACCCTGTATTCCATGCGGCTGGGTTTCTCCCTAAGCCTTACCCAGGTTGCGAGCCTCACGCAGGCGCTATCCCAGGACTTCGAACCGGAGATGTGAGGGGTTTTGGAAAGCCAGTAACTTCCCGACGAGGTCAAGGTAAACGCTTCTCGTGAGACGAAAATGGAGTTGACCGGCCCGTAAGTGGTCGGCTCGTCGATGGCACCCACCCATGAAAAGCCCTCGAGCTCATCGGCGATGAAACCGGCCTGCTCGGCGGTCATTTCCTGGAAGCAGACGATGTGAGGCTCGCGCGAGCGGATGACATCGGCGCAGAGATGCTTGCGGTTTTCCCAGTTGTTCACCCCGTCGTCCGCACGCGAGGTTCTGATGTTGCAGGTGATAATCCTCATGTCAGTCCCGCCTCCCTTGCTCCTGACTGTTCCGATTGGGCGCTTCGATCGTTCGCCGCCAATTTCCTCCGGGCCCGTTCTGCCGCCTGGGCCGGCGGCGCCCGATTATGCACCGCTTCGCTTGCCGCTGATATGGAGAATATCCACTCGCACCAGCGCCACGTCCTGCAGGGCTTCAGGGGGAATCTCCCAGTCCGACCTCGACGTGTATTTTTCCATCAGTCCGAGCAGCGCCGCTCTTTTCTCGTCGGGATCCGCCAATACGATCGCCTCTCCTTCGCCTATGACGCTCTCGTACCTCATGCCCCACCGGCAGGCGCGATCGCCGGAGACGAGGCCGATCTGCCTGTCGACTTCGAAGCAAAGTTTGCCATTTCTCTCGATCAAGTCCATTTTTCTCCCTTCAAGGGCCGAGTGAAAGTACAGGCACTGCTTCGCGTAGACAAAATTGACGGGCACGAGGTACGGGAATGGATCGTCGTTTAAGGCGATCCTGCACACCGGCGCTTGCTCCAGGATCCTGGAGATTTCCTCTTGATTTTGTATCTCTTTTTCCTCTCTTCTCATATCACCTCCCCATGAGTGTGACGGCGGCCGCAAGGGGCACAAATCAGTCGTGCTACCGGCGATTGCAAGGTTCTCTGAAGTTGCAGTAACGGCAGATCGACTCTATCTGCGTTAGCGGAAAGCGGTCCTTGGTCAGTGGCACGTTGTCGGCCGGATCGGAGCACAGGGCATACATTTCGTGTGTCTGTTCTCGTACAAAAGAGGCGAAGTCCTGCATGTCGTATTCGTTGAGCGCTACCGTTTTTTCTCGGTAGTCAGGGAGCAGGTAGGCCACCGTCGGCGTGATATTGTGCAATTGGGTATCGTAGTGGTAGGAGGCCCAGGCCGCGTATCCCCGCATCTGGACGCCGTGTTTGTCTTCCCGTTCCTTGCCCGTCTTCCAGTCGAGAATGTGCAGGCGGCCCTCTGCAGGAATCAGGAAGTCGACCTTGCAGTAGGCTTTGAGTCCCTCGACACGGGTCTCACCGTATCCTTCCGGATCGATAACCCAGGCCTCGGAAGCGGTTGAAGCATGCTGTTTGAGCCACTGGAACCGATCGCTGCCAATCAGATTCCTGACCGCCGTTATCACGGACGCTGTCATCTCTTCTTCGTCGATGTGGGTTTTCGTACCGTAATAGATTTCTGCGTAATCGGATCTGCGGTGTTGCTCTGTCAACTTTCTACGGGCGAAGTCGGAAAGGCGCTGAATATCGATTGGTTGGCGCGGTTCTTTCAGAAGCCGCCTGAGCAGCGTCGATATGCATGTGTGTGCGACCGTGCCGATCTGCAACGGCACAGACACCATAGATCGCAGGCGTGCGATCTTTTCTCGAGCATGCTCGGTATCCCACTTGTAGTAGTACTGGTAAAAATACTGGCGTCTGCAGGTCTTGAACGTGTCGTACCGCGAGTTCGACCAGCCGAGTATCGAGGTAAACTCGAAAGATTTCATGACCTCCCCCTGTCTTTAGTTCAGATCTATCCGCCGACCGGGCCGGAAGGGACTCTGACGGTGGAAGGCCGCAGAGCTTTGAATTATCGGGAATACGGCCATTATGTCGTCGAGAGCTATGTGAACGACCATTCCGATGGTCTGCTCACGCAAGAAGAGAGTATTGCCGACAAGAGATGCATCCTTCAGCGGGACGATTAAATCGAAATCGTCCTCCAGATCGGGCAAGCTGGAGTCCGGATAACTGATAAAAACCGCCTCTGCAATGTCATCCGCAATTTCGCTGTGCTCATTGATGCGCACGGCCATGCCTGCCACCAGGCTCTGGTTTTGCGGATCGAGGGCGGTTCGCAGGATGGATTTTACGATCGGCTCGGCTGAAATACTAGGAGCCAAAAGCAACAACAAACTCAATGAAAGCATTAGCTTTCTCATGATACACCTCCAAATCGCACTTGCTGACTCGAGCGGCCCGTTACTGACCTGCTTCGCTGCTTGCGAGTGATCGCAAAACGGTAGAGAACAGCCTCCGCAAGGACTCTTTCGTGCGACCGCTGTGGAATTGAGGATTCCATTTCAAATCCGCCAGAGAGTCGCTGATTACGAATGCGGCGGCGACTTGCACGCAGCGTACCGCGCCGACAGCAAACATGGCGGATGCCTCCATATCCACGGTCATGACACCTTCAGCCTGGTAATGCAGGATTTCTTCTCTCGTCTCGCGGTACGGTGCATCGGTGGTCCAGGACGTTCCGGTCGAATAAACAGCTTCCTCCCTATCCAGAGCCTCGGTCAGGAGTTTTGTCAGGGAAGCAGACGGCACGGCGTATTTTTCGGCAGGTACGTAGTGGTACGATGTTCCTTCATCCCGTATAGCCCTGTCACAGATCACTATGTCCCCGATTTGCTGCTGTTTCTGGAGCGCCCCGGCCAATCCTACCGCTACGAAGCGATCGGTACCTAACGCTGTCATTTGCTCCATGGCACTCACCGTGGGAGGTGCGCCGAATCCGAAACCGCTTACTATTCCCACCTCCACCCCCCCGGGGCTCGCCAAAAGAGACAGGTAGGGCACAGCCGTGCGTTTGACCTCATGTTTCTCGAGTATCCACGCGTGCAGATTGCGTTGAAAGCACACTATCGCGGATGCCGGAGCGGAAAATTGCGATTGCCTGCCGGCACTGCGACGGTACTCAATTGAATCGGCGGCTGAAAATACAGCCTGCAACGCCTGCTTGCCGGCGAAGTTTGGATAGGTCATTTCGAATAGTACCCCGCAAGGTGATCGCGGGTCGCCGTGTTGTCCCGCCGGACATGTCGGTGCAGCTCGTTAAATCCAATCAATCGTATCAACCGTGCGGTCGTTTGTCCTGTCACCGGTGTTCAGCGTATTTTCCGGCTCGAAAAGTATCAATTCGCAGATTTTTTCGGCGAATGGTTTGTGCTCGATTCCCTTTGGGACTACTAGCATTTGGCCGGTGCTGATTTCGACAGAGCGGTCCCGAAAGTCGATGCGCAATGTTCGACTCCATAGATCCGTAAACTTGCAGAACTTGCCATCAAAATCAATTGGGTTACAGTCCAAGTCAATCTCCTCCGTCCGGGTGTTACCCGCGGCCCTTCATTAATGAAATATTGGCCTCGATCGCCTCTTTATAGTAATTGCGCTCTTGCCCCAGAGCAGTTCTCAATTTGGCTCCGCCAACTTGAGAACTGCTCAACCGTGCAGCCGTCCGGCATACAGATCAATCGTTTTGCGATATACTTCTGCGGTTCGCTGCGGCAGCGTGTTCGAGAAATGCTGTTTGAATATCGAGCGCAGCAGTTCTAGAATGCTGTCGAAAACATCTTTTTTCAGAGGGTTTTGAGCTACGGGATCTATCTCGGCCTTGCTTGCGAGGTTACTGTATTGGTGGCCATCAGGAATCCTGTCCATTTTCTGCAACCCTCACTGCGGCAGTTTACCGGGTATTCCAGTGCGTGGCTACAGGCGGGTACGGTCGGGGGTTGGGTCCGGCCGATGTCGCCCATGAGGCGATCGTCGCACTGGTGGTCCGACAGTATGCGGCGGGCCTTGAGTTGACAGAGGTTGTGGCGCGAAAACGGCCTTTACCACGAGCAGTCCCTTCGGTAAATTGGGAGAACGTGTTGTCGCTGCCAGAGCGAACCCTGCTCGTCCAGAGGCGTGGCTGCATGCGCCGATGGAACTCGAAGTGAGGAGATAAAATGCTGGTAAAGGATCCTGAGATTTTCAAGCTCCTGGATAAGATCGAGGAACACTATCGGAGCAACATCGACAACCGCTACGTATCCAAAGCTTTCTCCACTTTGAGAGTCTCACCGGAAGACTGGAGTCTTCTGGGCAGGCTGACCTCTCAGACTGGATACGATAGGCTGCAGGGCTATCATTTCCAGCCACTGTACCAGCAGATACTGGCGGCGGCAGTCTTCGTGCACCACGCACGCGCAGAGCTCCTCCCCAATCTGCGAACCCTCGTGCGGGCAGGCTCGGAACGTGAACGCACGTTGACGAAGCTCGCCATCAACGCTTTTCCGGCTAACCTGGCCAAATTTTCCGATCTGCTGAAGGAGCTTTTTAGCAAGACCAGGACCCTGGACAGGACAATAAACAAGGATTCCCAGCCTATCTATGAAAATGTGCCCGGAATCGACCAGGTCGGTGTGTACCTCGTCGGTCACTAGAGACGAATTCCGCGCAGGTGCTCGACCATCACAACGCCGACCGAGGCGCTGCGCCGGACTTGCATCGAAGCTCTAAAAGTTCTATTTATGACATAGAGGGGTATGCTCATGAGCGATCAGATTGCAGGCGGTTACAACGGTAAAATGCTTCGGGTGAATTTGACGACCCGCAATGTGGCTTCTGAACAGGTCGACCAGGACCACTGCCGCAAATACCTGGGCGGCACCGGTTTTATCGCCTACACGCTGCTCAAGGAAGTCAAACCTGATGTCGACCCATTGGGTCCGGAGAACAAGCTCATTTTTGCCGGCGGACCCCTGACGGGCATCGCTCTGGGCGGCGCGGCCCGTCATGCCGTCGGCGCCAAATCCCCGTTAACCGGCGGCGTGGCCAAGTCCGAGGTCGGTGAGTGGTGGGGGGCGCAGTTCAAGCGCGCGGGATACGATGCGCTGATCGTGGAGGGCAAGGCGGACAGGCCCGTTTACCTGTGGATCCATCACGGCCAAGCCGAGATACGCGACGCTTCCCATCTCTGGGGCCGGGATACACGGGAGACCCAGCAGACCATACGCGCGGAGGTAGGCGACGACCAGGCCCGGGTGGCCATGATAGGGCCGGGCGGCGAGAACCAGGTGCGGTTTGCCTGCATCATGCACGGTCTGTTCGACGCTGCCGGGAGGGGAGGGCTCGGCGCGGTCATGGGTTCCAAGAACCTCAAGGCGGTAGTGGTCAGGGGCGACGCTTTGCCGCCTGTCCGGGAACCCGAGGGAGTGCGGGAGGTTGCGGGATGGCTCAGGCAGAATATGGACCTGGTCAAGAGCTTCAGCGATTACGGTACCGGCGGGGGCATCGAGCGCTTCGAGGAGGCGGGTAACCTGCCCTCCCATAACTTTCGTGACGGCAGCTTTGCCAACGCCCGCAATATATCCGGTGTGACCATCAAAGAGACGATCGGTGTCGGCATGGTAGGTTGTTTTGCCTGCCCGGTGCGGTGCAAGAAAGAGGTGGAAATCAAGGGAGCGCACCACGTGGACAGGGCCTGGGGCGGGCCGGAGTACGAGACGATCGGAGCGATCGGGTCCTGCTGCGGCATCGACGATCTCGGGGCCGTCGTCAAAGGCAGCGCGCTGTGCAACGCTTACTCCCTCGACACCATTTCGACCGGGGTAACGATATCTTTCGCCATGGAGTGCTTCGAAAACGGATTGCTTACAGTCGAGGACACGGGCGGAATCGAGCTTACCTTCGGCAACGCGGAAGCCATGCTGGCCACGATCGAGTGCATTGCCCGCCGCGAGGGTTTGGGCGACTTGCTGGCGGAAGGTTCGGCCAAGGCGGCCGCGAAAATAGGGCGGGGCGCCGATGCCTACGCCATGCAGGTCAAAGGGCTGGAGCTGCCGATGCACGAGCCGCGGTTGAGCCGGGGGCTGGCCCTTGGGTTCATGGTCAATCCTCACGGTGCCGACCACATGGACAACATGATCGACGTGTTGATGAGCGGCTTCGGCGAGAAACCGGCTATGAGTCTGGCCGACGCCGTACCGCTGGGAATGGAGCCATCGCCTCTGGAAGATATCGGTCCGCGCAAGACGGCCTATTTCAAAGTCCACCAGTCAAAGCGCATACTCTGCGACTGTCTGCTTTTGTGTCACTTCCTGCCGTATTCCTACGGGCACATCGTGCGCCTGGTGAAGGCCGTCACGGGGTGGGACACCACGGAAGCGGAACAGATGAGAGTTGCCGAGCGTGTTTTGACGCTGTATCGGCTCTTCAACATCGGGGCCGGCTTCACGGCGGACGACGACAGGCTGCCGAAAAGATTCTTCGCGCCCACGGAAGGGGGTGCCTTAAAAGACAAGTTCCTCGACCCGCAAGCCATGGACGAGGCCAAGCGGTACTACTACTACCTGCTTGGGTGGGATGAAGACGGCATTCCCAGGGCTGATAAGCTGGAAGAGCTCGGGCTGGGCGAGTTTATCGCCTCTCTGCCCTAGATGCCTTGAAGACCGATGAAGGCTAAAATCAAGCTGCCGCAAATCTTGAACAAAAAGATACATGTCGAAGGGCCCGTCGAGGTGCAGGGCCAAACCGTCAGCGAATGCCTTCAGGAATTGACCCGGCTCTACCCGGGACTGGGGGGCGAAATCCTGGACGCTCGAGGGCAGGTGCTGCTGAAGTGGATGGTCTACATAAACGGGGAGCTGGCAACGACCTCTGGCGCCTACTCCAGGCCCGTCGAGCAGGGCGATCTCATAGGCCTGGTTCCGCTGGTGGCCGGGGGCTGACGTGCCGGAACTACCGGAGGTGCAGACCGTCGTGAACGATCTGAAGGCCAATGGACTGCTCGGACATCGGATCAGCGAGGTAGCTGTCTACTGGCCGCGGTCCGTCGAGCCTCTGAGCCCCGATCTCTTCCGCCGCCGTCTGAGGGGGTCGAGCATCGACTCGATCCGCCGGCGGGGAAAATACATCGTCATGGCGCTGTCGGGGGGCAGGCATCTGCTGGTTCACCTTCGCATGACGGGGCGGCTCGATATGGTTAGGGCGGACCGGGAACGGGACAGGCACGAGCACGTGGTTTTCAGCCTGGGCAGGGCGAGACAGCTGCGCTTCCACGACACCCGCAAGTTCGGCCGGTTGCTCCTGACCGAAGACCCGGACACAATACTGGGCGGCCTGGGACCAGAGCCCCTGTCTCCGAGTTTTTCAGCCAAGAGTCTGAACCTCATGCTGCGCGGCCGGAGGCGCAACCTCAAACCGCTGCTATTGGACCAGACCTTGATAGCCGGCATCGGCAACATCTACAGTGACGAAGCCTTGTGGAGGGCGGGTTTGCATCCTCTCAGGCAGTCCGACAGCGTCTCTTTCAGCGAGGCCGCGCGGCTGCACCGGGCGATCCGGTTCGTGCTGCGCAAGGCCATACGCAACCAGGGAACGAGCCTGGGGGAAGGGGAGGGCAATTTCGCGGTATCCGCCGGCCGGCGGGGACGCAACCGCTCTTCTCTGGAGGTGTTTCGGCGGACCGGCGAGCCGTGTGCCCGTTGCGGTGCTACGATCGAGCGTATCATCGTCGGCCGGCGCAGCACGCACATCTGTCCCCGGTGCCAGGAACCGGGCGGGTAGCCGAGAATTATGCGCTTTTCAGCCCGTGTAGATCAGGGGGAACGTCGAATAGACCTTTACGCCGAGTACAAGATTCGCGACTGACACGCGCTCGTCGGGCTGATGAGCCTGTCCGGCCAGGCTCGTCCCGTACCCGAGTGATGGTATTCCTGCTATTCCGCTGACACTGATGCCGTCGGTGCCCCCCGTTAGTATCTTGTAAAACGTCGGCTTGCCGGCGGCTTTCTCGACCGCCCCGGCCAACTGGTTGGCAAAAGCCGAGTCGGGCGATTCGTAGTAGCCCGCCCTGGCCGGTGCATGCACTTCCACTTCGACCCCGGGGACCTTTGCCTGGCTCAAGAGGCTCTCTATCTGAGTTTTAACCTTCCCGGGATCAGTGCCCGGTGTAAGCCTGATGTCGAAAGTGGCTTCGGCGTAGTCCGGTACGACGTTCAGCTTTACCCCGGCACTGAGCATGGTGCAGCTCACGGTCGGATAATCGAACAACCTTTCAGCTGCCAACTCCTGCTCGGGGGTCAGGTTCTGAGCGGCCTTGACGAACGCTATGCTGGCGCTGACCGGCTCTATCAGCTCATCGGGGTAGTTCAGCTTGAATTCGCCGATCTTCTCGATGAAAGGGATCACATCGATCAGCTTCCTCAACGCGTTGTCGCCCAGGAAAGGGACGCTTCCATGGGCGGTCCTGCCCCTGGAGATCAGCCTCGTGGTCGCCCCGCCCTTGCAGCCGAGGTCGAGGCTCGGCATCTCCAGACCTCCCCCGTTTCCGTCCCCGATTACGCAGACGTCCCCTTTGAGCTTGCCCGACTCCGCCAGCCAGTGGGCCCCTTTGACCCCGCCAACCTCTTCGTCCGAAGTGAACCAGAACGCCACATTGTTGGGCAAAGAACCTCCCAGCTCATTGAGGATCCGGGCCGACACCATGGCCGCCGCGCAGGCGCCCTTCATGTCGCTGCTGCCTCTGCCATAGATGCTGCCGTCCTTCACTGTCCCGCTGTAGGCCGGATAGGTCCAGGTCTCGGGCTTGCCCTCCGGAACCACATCCAGGTGGCCCATCCAGAGCACGGTGCGCGCGCACTGCCCGCCCAGGTTGGCTACGATGTTCGGCTTCTTGGGATCGGTGACGTGTATCTCGCTGGAAATGCCATGCTCATCGAAATACTCTTTGATGAAGGCGACACATTCATCGGTATACCCATCGGGATGGGCGGTGTTGAATTTGATGAGCTCAGAGGTGAGCTCCACGACCTCCGTTTCGGCTTGCTCCGCTTTAGCGAGAATCTGGTCTATTTCCATGGAAACCAGAATACAACGGAAGGCGCTCAAATAAAAGATGGTCGAGCCAATTTAGTCAGGGGATCGATCATCATCTAGCCATTTATTCAACGGTTTTTTGTGAAAGGTGTAATGATAAGAAGCATCAAGGGCTAAAACATGATGTCTTGCCCAACGTAATCAAGTGTTTTGCTCCTCGATTTCGAGCTCCAGCGCTGAAACCGAAGCTGCCGGAAAGCTCAAGGTTCCGTCCCCTGACATCGACCTCTCCACCGGCGAGAACAGACCCGGTTGGGACTCATCTATTTCGCACATGGGATCACACGCAATCTCAAACACCCGGCCGCTCCGTACTTTCATTCCACGAATATAGACGCTCGTTTTAACGGCACGATCGAAGCTGGTGTTTATGACGTGAAGAAAGATCTTGTTTCCCGTTCTGGCGGCAACAATGTCCAAATCGGGAGGATAGGATTTAACCGTGACCGCTGCATCACCCATGTGCCGTCTGTACAGCTGCATAACCCTGGCTACAGGCATGAGATAGGGTTTGCTCCCACCGGGATGTTGGGGAGTCGGAAGGATGATCGCATTCACCAGCCATCGGTTTCCGAAAAAATCAGCCTGAGTTGCGATCTTTAGTAGATCGCCGTTTCTCTCGTGAACATTCAAGATGCGGGCGTTGGCGACGCCGGCGGCCCATGTGGAGAGAACTTCACCCCGGTTACGCCCGGAAATGGCAAAATGGCCCTCGGTTTTTGTGAGATAGACTTCATAGCCGGCAATCTGCTCCCGAATCCTATTGATCTTGGTTTGGGCAATCTCGTGGATCCTCATAAGGTAATCCCAGGTCTTGGCCGGGTCCCTGCGGTACTCAAAACCGTCGATCGGGGATTCTATGCCCTTCAGTGGTGAGTCCTCATCGACTTTGGGTCTCAGCATGTGGTGAAATGAGAGATACTTAAGATGCTCGCCCGCAACCTCCAGCATCCGCCGGGCCCACCCCGAATCTCCCCAGCCTATCAACTCGATTCGAGGGTCCCTCTCTCTCATGGCACGGGCGAACGCCAGAGTGCGTTTTGCGGCGGTTTCCACATCGTAGCCCGATGGGTCGTAGGAGGTTTCGTTCCCAATCTGCCAGAGACGCAGATCAAATGGCTCCTTGGCTCCGTTTTTGACCCTCTCCGTGTTTGAAGGGTTGTTGCAGTAATCAACCCACTCGGCGGCTTCCTCCGGCCCGGCTGATCTGAGGCCTCCCTTTTTGGGCTCAGCCCATCGGCTCCTCCCGTCGGATTCGAAATTCACATTGAAGAAAGGCTCGGCCCCCACCTGTCTGCAGAAATCAATGAACTCGTGGGTCCCGATCTGATTTGTCTCGACGCCACCCCAGAGAAGATTGAACATCGGAACGCGCTTTGCCCTGGGCCCGACACCCTCCCTCCATCTGTAATACGAGCTGAGACATCCGCCCCACCGTATCAAGGGCGGGTTCAACTGGCTGACTGCGGCCAGGACATCCTCTCTCCAGCAGTCGCGCTGAAAATCCCATGCCGCTTCCACAGAACTGTCCGTGGTTCCCAGAGGTTCCATGAACTGCATGTAAAGATTAGGCGACAGCTCAAACAGAGGTGAAGGGTCGATGCGAACACATTCGTTATTCGACATTGATTTTTCTCAGGTTATCCCGCATCCCGCCAATCAGTATCACATAGAGATGAATATCAATCAAATTGCAAGAGCGTCCGCACTTGACCGTACCCCGCCGGAATGCTAGTGTCCGTGAGAGGCTGCAGCGCCGCACCGGCCGTTGTGAGCCCCGAAATAATTGGAGAGCAAATCTATTGGCTGGAAACATGGCTGCAATGAGCGAGATTCTGCAAGCGGCGATCGAAGGCCGTTACGCCGTGGGGGCTTTCAATTTTACGGCCCTGGCGGGTGTTCAGGCGGCCGCGCAGGCGGCGGAGGAAGAGCGTTCTCCGTTGATCCTGCAGATACACCCCGCCGGCATCGACGCTCTGGGCCTGCCCTATGTCATGGCTTCGGTCGAGGCGGCAGGTGACACCGGCGTACCGATCACTCTGCATCTGGATCACAGCCGGGACTTGAAGTCTGTCGAAACCTGCGTCCGGGCCGGCTTTGCCTCGGTGATGATCGACGGGTCGAGCCTGCCGCTGGCTGAAAACGTGGACCTAACCGCTGGAGCCGTGCAGATTGCGCACGCGGAGGGGGTGTTTGTAGAGGCCGAGTTGGGCCGAGTCGGATCGGGAGAGGAAGAGGTCGGGGAGGCCGACAGGGCGCGCTTCCTGACCGATCCCGAGGAAGCCGTAGCCTTTGTCGAGCAAACCGGCGTCGACGCCCTCGCCGTGGCCATCGGCTCCGCCCACGGTCTCTACATCTTCGAGCCGAAATTGGATTTCAGTCGCCTGCAGGAAATCCGCAGCTGTGTCACGGTGCCGCTCGTTCTGCATGGGGGCTCTGATTTGCCGGAAGACCAGATACGACGTGCCGTTGAGCTGGGAATTTCGAAGATCAATGTGCACACGGACTCGATCCGCGCCTACGACGGAGCCGTCCGGAAATTCATTTCTGAAAGCAGCGAATTGATTTGGCCCGGCCACCTGCTGACTGCCGGCCGATCCGCCATTAAGGAACTGGTCAGAAGCAAAATGAGGCTCTTCGGATCTGCGGGCAAGACAGGTTGAACCGAAACCATCGTCAAGGGTGGGCGCCGTCATGTCATTCGGATGCATTTCTTGTCCATCGCTTCTGGCCGGTACGGCGTGAACAGCGGGTGCTTCACGAACCTGCACGAGCTTCCGCCCGCCTTCACCTGCCACGAGTGGCCCCTCGAAGAGAAATACCAGGAGACCAGCTTTGTGGCCGACAGGGCGATCGAATGGCTGTCGCGTCAGAATGCGACGCGACCCTTCTTCCTGCACGTCGGCTTCGCTGGACCCCATTCCCCCATAGAGCCTCTGCCTCGCTTCATGGACCTCTATCGCGACAGCGACGAACCGCCTGCCGTGGAAAACGAGGCCGATGCCCCGCGAACCGCGCCGGCACGCCGGGGGTACCGCGCCATGATCAGCCAGATCGACCATCAAGTCGGCCTGATCGTGGATTGCGTGCGTGAGCGATACGGGCTGGAAAACACGATGTTCGTTTTCACCGCCGATCACGGCGAGATGGCCGGCGACCACGGCCGATTCGGCAAAACCTGCTTCTTCGACCCCAGCGTGCGGGTTCCCCTTTTGCTCTCCGGTCCCGCCATTAACGCCGATCGGGTGAGCCCGGCCCTCGTAGAGCTGATCGACATCGGCCGGACAATCTGCGACCTGTGCGGCGTCGAGCCGCACGGTCTGGACCAAGGTCGGAGCCTGCTTCCCGTGCTGCAGGGTCGGAGCGAAACCCATCGGGACACGGTGTACGCCGAGATGGGCTGCGACCGTATGCTCTTCGACGGGCGCCACAAATTAATGTGGGGTGATCCCGCCCTCGACACGCGGCGGCTCGGACGGCTGCACGTGGACAAGCCGGTCGACATCCCTCCCAGCCCGGCCCGTCTCTACGACCTCGAGAGCGATCCAGCGGAATGCACGGATCTGGCCCGGTCAGAGAAGGGTCTCCTGCACGCGATGATGGAGAAACTGATGATTCGCACCAATCAGAACGTCCAGACTCGAATCTACAGGGACAGGGGACGCTACCGCCCCCTCGAGTTCTCTTGACCGGGAGGCAATCATGAACGCGGTGGACACCTGCAACTTCAGAACAGGCAGGCCTCTGCCGAAGGAAAGCTACTGCGACCAGCCCTACGTCGTAACCACTGACAGGGGAGACTGGCTCTGTGTCATGACGACCGGTAAGGGACTCGAGGGCCAATCCGGTCAGCACGTGATCGCGGCCATCAGCTGCGACCATGGCGGCACCTGGACCGAGCCCGTGGATATCGAGCCGGCGGGCGGGCCGGAGGCCCCAAGGTAATCAGCTTCGTGGTGGACGGCCGCCTGTGCGACGGCGGCGCGGAGCGGCCCTTCGGTTGGGGGCGTTTCAGCCCTTTCATGAGGGACGTCACGGGAAGCGGACGCTTGAGGGTAGGCCCGGCGGACGCGGGCATGCTGCGGCTGCGGCTTTACGGTCGATACCTGCGCACCGCCGAGGCCCTGGCCAACTACCGCAGCGGTCCGTGAGAAGTCGGGGCCTTGAGGGCCGTTCGCCCACACGGATCGTGGGGCTCGGGGGCATCGAAAACGCAGGCGGAGGGGAAGGCATTATGCTTACGGTACACATGATCGGCAACGCTCATCTGGACCCGGTCTGGCTGTGGCGCAAGCCTGCCGGCATAGTAGAGGCCATCGCCACCTGCCGGACGGCAGCGCGGCTGCTGGAGGAGCTCCCGGAATGGGTCTTTACCCGCAGCGACGTGTGGTTGTACGAGCAGATAGAGAGCCTGGACCCGGAGCTCTTCGGCCGCATAAAAGCGTTCGTCGCGGGCGGCCGTTGGCACATAGCGGGCGGCTGGTACATCCAACCGGACTGCAATCTGCCCACGGCCGAGTCGTTTCGACGGCACATGGCCATTGGTAAGAGGTACTTCAGGGAGAAGTTCGGGGTGCAGGTAACCGTGGGGTACAACGTGGACAGCTTCGGGCACAGCGGCATGCTGCCCCGCCTGTTGGCCGACGCGGGTTACGACAGCTACGTCATGATGCGGCCCAACGCCGTCGAGAAGCCCCTGCCGTCCCCTCTGTTCCGGTGGCAAGCGCCTGACGGCGCGGAGGTTCTGGCCTGGCGGATCATAGAAAGCTATGCCGCCCGTGCGCACGATCTGAGCAGACAGGTGCAGACCGCCATCGATGCTGCCCTGCCGGGTGTCGAGCATGTCATGTGTTTCTTTGGAGTCGGCGATCACGGCGGCGGCCCGACGCGGGAGCAGATCCGGTGGATTATGAGCAACAAGCAGGCATTCAGCGGGGCCCGGTTGGAGTTTTCCGACCCCCGGCGTTTTTTCGATGCCGTCTCGACGCAGCGCGGCATGTTTCCGATCGTGAGGGACGAGCTGCAGTACCACGCGGTGGGATGCTATTCCGTGACGCGCGAGATTAAGCGCGAAATCCGGCAGGCGGAACACCGCCTCGTTCAGGCTGAAAACGTCTTGGCGCGCTACCCCCACCTCGCGCCCCCTGATGCTCAGAACCAGCTGGAGCAGGCCTGGAAAAAGGTGCTGTTCAATCAGTTCCACGACATCCTGGCGGGCACCAGTCTGGCGGAAGCCTACGCCGATGCGCGGGACGAGCTGGGTTGGGCCAGGCATGTTGCCGACGAACTGACCTCGAGAGCTCTGCTGCGTCGGATGGTCGACCTCGAGGCCGACGGGGCTCAGCGGATCGTCGTGTTCAACCCCTCGCACGTGCCTTTTCGGGGGTTGCTGCGGCACGAGCCCTGGCTGAACTGGAGCTCTTTCGCCGGGTCCCTGCTGGACGAGGGAGGCCGCAGCATTGCCTACCAGCCGATCCAGTCTCCAGCTACGGTGAAATCCGGCAACATGATCCTGTGGCCGGCGGAGATTGCCGGCGGCGCCGAGCGGGTATACCGCCTGAAGCCGGATGTTGAACCGGAAGACGCCTTTGCCACAACGGACCTCATCGTATCCGGCGATGCCGTCGAGAACAGCTTCTGGGCGGCCCGGGTCGGCGGCGGTTCCGGTCTGGTCCGGATCGAGAGCAGGGCGGGAGGCTCTGCTCTGTTTTCCGAGCAGGCCATCGAGCTGCTGGTCCTCGAGGACCCCACGGACACGTGGTCTCACGGCGTTGCCGGGTTCAGTGGTCCCGTCAAAGGAAGATTCCGGGTGAACGGCTATTATGTAGAAGAGAAGGGACCGCTGAGGGCGGCTCTGCGCGTGCAGGCAGTCTTCGCCGGCAGCAGGCTGGACATCTGGGTCCGGCTGACCGCCGATTCTCCGGAGTTGGAGATGGAGCTGCGACTGGACTGGCACGAACATCTGGCGCTGGCCAAGCTCGTTTTCCCATTGACCGGCGAGTTCGACGAACGGTGCGACGGCGTTCCGGGAGGCGCGATCGAGCGGCCGCAGGACGGGTTGGAGTATCCCCTCATGGATTGGACCCTGGCTCGCGGCAGAACGCGCGGTTCGGACTGGTCCGTCGGCTTGGTGTCACCGGATTGCACCAGCCTTGACGGCGCCGGAAACCGTCTGCGTTTCACCCTCTGTCGGTCACCGGCTTTCGCCTGGCACGACCCTGCCCGGCTCGAGCCCGGACGGTTCTACCAGTGGACCGATCAGGGCGAGCACCGTTTCCGGTTTGCCGTCAGCGGACAGGCCGACCCGAAGAGCCTGCGGCAAAGGGCCCTGGTGTACCACCGGCCCCCTCTCTGTTTCGACTGGACTCTGGGCATGGGGTGAACGACAGAGACCCCCCGCTAGGACTCGCGAGAGTCAGAGATCACGTCCAGGAGCTCATCTCCCACCAGAAAATCCGCGATCAGCAGATCGGCGCCGGCGGCCTCCAGGCGCTGGGATTTGCGGGTGTTCCAGCCGGCCCCCCTGTCTTCGTCGGAAGCTACACCCACGGCCAGGGCGCCGTACCGTTTGGCGGCCCGAATCTCCACCGGGCCGTCACCGAACACCGCCATGATTTCGCCGCGCTCGCGTGAAACCTCTCGATTCAGAATGCGATCGATGATGTTTTCCTTGGAATATTCTTCTGAGTCTTCCAGCGCGCCGTAGATTCTGTCGCCGAAGAAAGACTTCATGCCGAGCAAGGCGGCCTCTTCCTGCACGTACTCGTCGTCCGTACCGCTGGCCAGCAGCAGAACAACGCCCCGGGAGGCCAGTTTGGCGATGAATTTCCCGGCCCCCTGCAGCAGCAGTTGTTTTTGGGACCCGCCACGGCCGCTGCCTGCCAGCCTGGCCCGTACCTTTTCCTCGAGCAAGCGCCTGTTGTACAGGGCCTTGTACTCCTGCGCCGTCAGGACATCGGCGTTCAGACCCCACCGTTTGACGGCTTGCTCCAGCCACCGCATCTGATAGATAGTCAGGATGCCCGTGGATTCGTCTATGTAGTCGATCACCTCGCGGCGCAGGGCTGGAGGTGCGTCCCGTGTTGTGCCGGTGATCATATCCATCATGAGGGCCTGCATGACCTCTTCCCACCCACGGCGAATCAGGGAGATAGTGCCGTCGAAATCGAACAGAGCGTGGGTAACCCGCCCGCGGGCATAGTCTGGGTTGAGTATTCTGATACTGTCTTCGTTCTGCACCGCGGCGTAAATCCTGTTCGTACAAATTCGTACGGAAGTGGCAGTCGTGCCATCGTAGAACAAACGGCCGTTCGTCTCAAGCGGGCGCGGCGCGGGCAAGCAGTTCTCAATTTGGCTCCGCCAAATTGAGAACTGCTCCACCCAGATGCGAATCGGTTGACTTAGTTTATGACTTAGTTTATTATAGAAAATATATGACTCTAGGAGGATGTCAGGCTTGGTAACTGTAAACATTCATGAAGCGAAAACTCACCTTTCGAGGCTGTTGAGACGAGTTGCCTTGGGCGAGGAAGTGTTGATTGCCAAAGCCGGAAAACCTTTGGCCCGCCTCGTGCCGTATTTTGAGAAAAAGAATCGCGTTCCGGGAAAGGACAGGGGGCTCTTTGAAATTCCGGATGATTTCGATGCGCCGCTGCCCGAAGAAGCTTTGCGGGATTTCGAAACATGAACGTTCTTTTGGATACGCACTGCTGGATCTGGTGGCTGATCAGTCCGGAGAGGTTAACGAGTCGATCTTTAAACCTTTTAAAGAATGGCGAAAACACTGTGTTCCTCTCGGCGGCCAGTTCCTGGGAAATTGCCATCAAATATGCCCTTGGGAAACTGCCGCTCCCAGAACATCCTCAAAGCTTTATGCCTGCAAGGCTGGTGCGTGACGGATTCACGCCACTCGCCATAAGTCACGCACATGCCTTGCACGTTGCCTCGCTTCCCGTTCATCATCGTGATCCCTTCGATCGGATTCTCATAGCGCAGTCGCAATTGGAACAAATGCCGATCATGTCGTGCCAAGGTAAGTCCGAGACCTTGGGATTGGATATAGATCTATGAAATAGGTTATTGCTACCCAGTGGGTGAGAGAAAGGAAGCTCAAGTCCCACCTGACCAAAGCTGAGCCGGC
>SDBV01005144.1_pt1 | contig 18539 bp, 18 predicted proteins | sample 2277081 | NCBI WGS metagenome assembly SDBV01 (sample SAMN10402039, study PRJNA504765) | marine sediment metagenome | isolation source: marine sediment core GS10_PC15, 223 cmbsf | place: Arctic Ocean: Southern Knipovich Ridge | collected 2010 | reverse complement strand
GCCTGGCCATCGGTCAGATAACAGAGCTGAAGGCTGCAAAGCCGGAGCTAAACGAGATACTCGAGTTTTATGGGTCTACACTCAGCGCTCAAAGCGAAGCCGGACTGTCGTTCGAACCCGATTTGAGCGGCCTGGAACCCGAAGTTTGCCGAAGCAGAAACTCTAGCGGTCTTCCTCTTCTTACCGCAGAGCATCTTCTGATAGATCAACCCTCTCTCAGCAGACTCTGGCAGGCGCTATGTCGAATCCTACAGGTGTGGCGCGAAGAGACCATTCCTGACGGGTTCGAAGCTTCTTTTCAAACGGACCACTTCACCCAACTCGCAAAGGGCGCGCTCGAGGATAGCTCCATCCTCGAGAACATGGCATCCGAGACGGGCATTGCATACGATGTGCTCACCTTTCTGGCTGAGCAAACCCTCTCCCCCTTTGTATCCTGCTACGCCGAAAAGCTTGCGGCCATGCTCAAAGAATCGCTGCCGGAAGGTGAGGGCACAGATCAGAAAAAGTGGCTTCGAGGATACTGCCCTACCTGTGGCAGAGAGCCTCTTATTTCCAAGCTGGAGGCAGAGATTGGCAGCAGATGGCTCTTCTGCTCATTCTGCCACACTGAATGGCTGTTCAAAAGACTAGGATGCCCTTTCTGCGAGAATGACGAGCAGGATTCCCTGCGCTATTTCTACGTAGAGGGTGATGAAGGCCACCGGGTGGATGTCTGTGATAAGTGCAAACGGTATATCAAGACTGTAGACTCCCGCCAGATGTACCGCAGCCAGAATCCGTACGTTGAGCACCTCTCTACCCTGGCGCTGGATATCGTTGCTGAGAAAGAAGGGTTTCGGCAAGGCGGGACGACGATACCCGCATGATAAAAGTTTGCTCCCAATATCTTTGAAGAAAGGAAGGTGATACAATATGTTCGCCGGTTTAGGACTGACAGAACTGATAGTGATCTTCGGCATCGCTCTGCTCATTTTCGGGGCAGCTAGAATACCCGAGATTGCACGATCGCTGGGCAAAGCCATCAAGGAGTTCAGGAACGCGGGTAAAGAGATCACAGAGGACCTCCAAGAGCCAGTCAAGGGAAAGATAGACAGCAAGCAAACCTGATTTCGCTGTTTCGGTCAATAAAAACGGCGACGGCGACTCACCGTCACCGCGCCATCCCTCGATGCGGGCGTTGTGGTTTGGTTGGGCGTTTTTTTGTCGAATGCCCCCCAGCCAGGCGCCCAGCGGAGGGGTGTCCCTCAACCGGGCGCTTGCTCAGCCGGCCGCCTGTTATCTGGGTGTCCCGCGGACGAGCGTCGCCACAGATCCCTCAAAGCGAAAATCTTTAGGCTATCAAAAAACGAGCGATTCGGGCATAATGGGCAGTGGGCAACAACGATGGTGAAACAGATCGAAGCAAAGAGAAGAACAGCTAGAGGTTGGAAACTCCAATATCTCTACCTCGTTCCCTATTATCTCAAGAGCCGATTTTTCAACATCAAGAAGCCGCTCCTGGCCGGAATGAAAGTCACCCACGAGTGCAACCTCAGGTGCAGACACTGCCCTTTTTGGCGGAGAGAGAAAAAAAGCATCTCTTTCTCGGACGCCATAGAATCACTCAAAAGACTGTATGAGCTCGGGGCGAGGCTGCTGATAATCGAAGGTGGAGAGCCGTTCCTCTGGCGCGACAACGGTTACCGGATAGGAGATATCGTGGAAGCGGCCAGGAAGCTGTTTTTCCACGTGGGAATAACGACGAATGGCACGTTTCCCCTCGACGTGGAAGCCGATATCATCTGGGTCAGCTTGGACGGCTTGAAAGAAAGCCACGACTATCTTCGCGGCCCCAGCTTTGACAGAGCCATCGCCAACATACGAGATTCGCTTCACCCCAAAATTTTTGCCCACATCACCATTAACTCGCACAACTGGCAGGAAATCCCGCACCTGGTGCGGTTTCTGAGCGGCCGTGTAAGGGGAATAACCATCCAGTTTCACTATCCTTATGATGAAGTTGATGACGAGCTTTATCTTTCCTTCGACAAACGCAGGGCGGTGCTCGACAGCTTGATCGATCTGAAACGAGCGGGCTTTCCCGTCGTAGACTCGTATGCCTGCCTGAAGGCACTCAAGACAAATCAATGGAAGTGTCAACCGTGGATGATCGCCAGCGTGGACCCTGACGGCAGGCTGACCCACGGATGCTATGTTAAAAACAGGGGAACGATTTCATGCGCGAGATGCGGATTTGCCGCCAATACCGAGATTTCGCTGGCATACCAGGGTACCGTAGGGTCTCTCATCGCCGGCGCAAAAGTTTTTCTTTAGAGGAGAACCATAGAGAACATGCCGAAGACAGACTTGATTCTTCTTCATGCCCCGAGCGTATATGATTTTCGGCGGAAACCAGTTATGTACGGGCCGATAAGTGATGTGGTGCCTTCATCGCAGATCTTCGAGATGTATCCCATTGGCTTCATGAGCCTGCGGGGATACCTCCAGAAGCATGGCTATTCGGTGCGTATCATCAATATCGCCCTGCTCATGTTGCACAGCCGACGATTCGACGCCGAGAAACTGATCCGGTCCTTGCATCCCATGGCCTTCGGCATAGATCTGCACTGGCTGGTTCATGCACAGGGCAGCCTGGAACTGGCCAGGATCGTTAAAAAGTATCACCCTGATATTCCGGTCATCTTTGGCGGCCTGTCCTCTTCCTTCTACCACGAAGAGCTGATCCGCTATCCGCAGGTCGATTTTGTGCTCAGAGGGGATTCGGCCGAAGAGCCGCTGCGCCGGCTCATCGAAGTGGTCAGCGGGAAACAAGCCCCGGACACTGTACCGAATCTGACTTGGAAAAAAAATGGAAACGTGATCGTCAACGATTACAGCCACGTACCGGCCGATCTGGACGGGGTTTCGTTTGATTACAGAACCATGATGAGCTCTTCGGCCCTGCACCTCGATCTGCTGGGACATCTACCCTTCAAAGGGTGGCTGCGCTATCCTATCGTCGCCGCTATGTTTTGCCGTGGCTGTGTCAACGACTGCGTGACATGCGGCGGCTCCTCGAGCGCGTTTCGCAACTTCTGCGCCAGGAGCTCACCGGCTTTCCGAAGCCCTCAGCTGGTAGCCGAGGACATCGGGTTGATAGCCCGTTATTTCAACTCCCCCATTATCCTTCTGGGAGATATACGGCAGGCCGGGGATGAATACGCCCATACGCTTCTGGACCACCTGAAACAACTCAGGGTTCGCAACCACATTGCGTTCGAGCTGTTCCGGCCGCCGCCCAAGGAGTTCCTGGCAGCGATCGCAGAGGCCGTTCCCAATTTCAACATCCAGGTCTCGCCTGAATCGCACGACGAGAGCATCCGCAAAGCGTTCGGCAAAAAATACGACAATGCATCCCTCGAACGAGCTATCGAACAGGCTTTCGATGTCGGGTGTCGCCGGGTGGACGTGTTTTTCATGATAGGGCTTCCCTTTCAGACCCCGGGATCGGTCAGAGAGACTGTCGCTTATTGCGGGGATTTGATGGCCAGGTACGGTGGCGGCAAAAGTTGTAGAGTTCAGCCCTATATCGCGCCCCTGGCGCCGTTTCTGGACCCGGGAAGCCACGTCTTCAATGAACCTGGAAAGTACGGCTACACGTTGATCCACAAAACCCTGGAGGAGCATCGCCAGGCGCTTCTCTCTCCAAGCTGGAAACATGCTCTGAACTACGAAACGGAGTGGATGAGCCGCGATGAGATCGTATCCAGCACTTACGCGGCCGCCGCCGAGCTCAACCGCCTCAAGCTGGAACACGGCTTGCTTAGCCGAAGGGAAGCTGCGAAAATCGAGAGAAGGATCGAGTTGGAGAAGCACATAGCCGATGAGATCGACGTTCTTGTTGGAGATGATTCGGCGGCGGCCCGGCGGCCCGCCGGCGACGACGGGACACAACAGGAGGAAGCAGCTCGAAGAATAATGCACAAGTATGACTTTTTTGGCCATACTACGATATGCAAAAAGAGCGAAATGAATTGGCCTGCGACGTTCTTTGGATTCCGCGCGCTGAGGATTGTTCGGGGAACCTTGGCCGAAATGCTGGAGAAGGTCAGTCTGAAGTAAGGAGTTTCGAAGCATGTTTGGCATCGGTACCGCCGAGATGTTCGTCATTTTCATAATAGCACTGATCGTGCTGGGGCCCAACAAACTTCCGGGCATCTTCAAGGCCATCGGCAAAGGTATCAGTGAGTTCAGGCAGACCATTGCCGAGACGGATCGGGAGGAACCTGAAGAAAAAAATGATACGCAAGACGGCAAAAAAAGCGATTCTTGACAATAGCCCGGTTCTTGGCCAGTATACATGCTGTGCTCGGTCCAGGAGCGTGGGTTGCATTCTGTAGAGGGGTTGGAACTGGTGTTCCGGCTGGTCTTCAAAACCGGTAGCGGGCGGATAAAACCGACCGTGGCAGGTTCGATTCCTGCCCTCTCTGTCGGGCCCTGCCTCCGCTATAGAATCCAACACTTAGATGATAAGCAGCAATAATTCCGTCAACAGAGAGCTTTTGAGAAATCTGCCCAGCGTCAATGCGGTATTGAATCAACCCGAGATCGCTAAAATGATAGATTCACAGGGACGCGAACTCGTGACATACGCGGTTCGCCGGGCGATAGTCGAGCTCCGCAGCGCCATCCTGGAAGACAGAGCAACCTGTTCTGGCGAGGCCATTCTCAGAGACGTCAGCAATATAATCGACTCGGTAACAGGTGAGTCTCTCAAGCCCGTCATCAACGCCACCGGAGTAGTGCTGCACACGAATCTTGGACGTGCGCCGCTGGGCCGTAAGGTTTTTGATGAGATTTCTCGAATTGCCGCAGGCTACTCTAACCTGGAGTATGACCTGACGGACCACCGTCGGGGGCACAGGGACAGGCACGCAGCTGCTCTCCTGAGTTTTCTTACATCGGCAGAAGATGTGCTCGCTGTCAACAACAACGCCGCGGGCATAATGCTGTCCTTGAACACGCTCGCGAACGGCCGGGAAGTAATAATTTCCCGTGGCGAGCTCATCGAGATCGGGGGGTCGTTCCGTATTCCGGATATCATGCAAGCCAGTGGGGCCCGGATGGTCGAGGTGGGTACGACGAACAAGACCCGCCTCTCGGACTACGAAGCGGCCATAGGTCCGCAGACAGCGCTGATTTTCAAAGCCCATCAATCCAACTTCGCCATGATCGGGTTTACGGAAAGTGTTTCGGCCCGGGAGCTGGCCGCATTGGCGCATGCCCACGATCTGCCTGTGGTGTTCGATCTGGGATCGGGGCTTCTCAGAAAAGCCGGCGGAACGCTTTGCGAAAACGAGCCCGACGTTCGCGGCGCGATCGAATCAGGAGTGGACCTCGTGCTCTTTAGCTGCGACAAGCTTCTTGGCGGACCGCAGGCCGGCATTGTGGCGGGACGCAAACCCCTGATCCTGCAGCTCAGAAAATCTCCTCTGATGCGTGTACTGAGGGTCGGTAAGCTGACGCTGGCAGCGCTCTCGGCTGTGTGCAGGCAGTACCTGGAGGAGCAGAACACGGTGATTTCCTGTCCTGTCCAGGCTTTTTTGCGGCGTTGCCATGCGGAATTGAGAGCCATGGCTTCGCGACTGTCGGATGATCTGACAGGCATGGCAATACCTAATTGCGTATTGGAAAGCGAAGCTCAGTGCGGCGGCGGGACGCTGCCCGGTGTCAGCCTGAAGAGCTATGCCATTGAAATACGCCCACCGGAGGGGAAATGGGCCGGCAAGGTGACATTCGCCGAGCAACTTTTCGGAATGCTGCAAAATCTCGAGCGACCCATTGTCGCGATTTTGCGGGAAGGCAAGCTGCTTCTCGACGTTCTGGCATTGTTCGAAGAGGACTTCGGGTATATTTGCCGCTCGCTGGCGGATTCGATAAAGGGCATCGACTTGTGCCGAAGAGCCTGGAAACCTGCAATTGCCGCCGAGGTGCGCAAGTGAAGCACATTATCATGGGCACTGCCGGTCACATCGACCACGGGAAAACAACGTTGATCGAAGCGTTGACCGGTATTGACTGTGACACCCATAAGGAGGAAAAGGAAAGGGGCATTACCATCAACCTGGGCTTTGCTCACATGCCTCTTTCCGCCGGGTATAGGATCGGGATCGTGGATGTTCCCGGTCATCGGGATTTCGTTCACACCATGGTCGGCGGCGCGAGCGGCATCGATTTCGTCTTGTTGGTCGTGGCGGCTGACAGCGGGGTCATGCCCCAGACCCTGGAGCATCTGCAGATCATGGGTGTCTTGGGCATCAAGCACGGCCTTATCGCCCTTACAAAAGTCGACCTGGTAGAGCCTGATATCGTGGAATTGGCCGAATCGGAGATCGTCACACTCGTTCAGGGAACTTTTCTCGAAGGCTGCGCCGTCGCAAGAGTGTGCTCGATCACGAACGAAGGGATCGACGAGCTCAAAGCTTTAATAGACCGGGTCGCGCAAAAGGTGCCCAGCCGGCCTGTGGGCGAAACGTTCAGGCTGTTTGTCGACCGCCTGTTTACGGTCAAAGGCTTCGGAGCAGTTGCCACGGGGTCCGTGGCGAGCGGCGCCCTGCATGCAGGCGGCGAGGCCTATCTGCTGCCGGCAGAGAAAAAGCTGCGTGTCCGGCGGCTCGAGCGCTTCGGCGAAGAGGTCAAAGAGATCGTTGCCGGCGACAGAGCTTCGATTAACGTGGTCGGGCTCGATCGGGAGGACTTCACACGGGGCGCGGTAATCGCAGACCGCATCCTGCGCCCGACGGAGATGGTCGATGCCAAGCTCAGGCTTTTCCAGCACAGCCGCAGCTTCGACAAGCTCTGGAATCACGCGATTTTTCATCTGGGAACGTATGAGCATCAGGCCAGAATACACTTGATCAGCTGTGACCGGTTGACAGAGGGGCAAACGGCTCTCGTTCAGATTCATCTGGACTACCCCTGCAACGCCCAATATGGCGACAGCTTCGTAATTCGCAGTACTTCCAATGACATGACTCTCGGCGGTGGGCAGATAATCGACGCGTTCCCTCTTAGCCACCGCAAGCGCCCCAAAAAACTGGTCGAAAGCATGGCCAGGATCGCCGGAGGCGGGATTCTGGATCTTGTTGCGGTGGAGGTTGGAAAACATGTCGGCGCGATCACGCATCGCGAGATAGCCGATTCCCTGAGTGTCTCCCCTGAGCAGATTTTCGAAGCCGTGTCGGGCAATCCGCCGGCGGGTATTACGACATACTCCCAAAACGACACCATCTACTTGATAACGACGGCAGAGCACGGCGGGCTCGAGCAGAGGGCGCTAGATGCCATTGCCGCTTTTCACAGGCGAAAACCGCTGGAAAGCAAAGGGCTTACGACCGGGGAGCTCATGGGCCTGGTGCGAGTCGAGCGTGGTTCTCCCGGAGAGCCACTGCTCAGCCTACTGCTCGATAGATTGGCCCAGGAGGGGAAATTAAAACGGGTGCAACGAACCTGGGCACTCTTCGATCATGCGATAGACATTACCCCGGAATTGAGCAGTCAGGTCAGTTTCGCAGCGGACTATCTCCAGCAATGCGGCATGCAGACACCGATACAGTCGGAGCTTATCTCTGCGGGTGCAGAGCAAAATATAACCGAGCAGAAATTCAGGGATATCCTGCATTACCTTGTCGAACAGGGCACCGTCTATCATGCAGATGGAAATTATATCCATGCCGAGATAGTCGATCGCAGCAGGGTGAAACTGCTTCGCGCTCTTTCCGAGCGGAAGCAAGGCGTTACCGTGGCGGAATTTCGTGACCTTGTCAAAGGCAATCGAAGAATATGCCTGCTTCTTTTGAAAATATTTGACGGCGAGGGCATTACCGAGCGGGCAGGCGACTTTCGCCTGCTCACTGAAAGGGGAGCCGCCATACTGCAGGAAAAAGGCTCGTAGAACCTGATTTTTGCACAGCGCATCCGGAGGTAAAATTTTGTCAGATGAAAGAAAACCGCTTCTCGAACACCTGGGGGACCTCAGAAAAAGGATCATATTATGCCTGCTTGCCGTTGCCCTTGGGATGATAGCCTGCTACGCGTTATATGACATCGTGCTTCTAGATTTTATCCGTGCTCCCATCGATGTTTTGAGCGGCAGAGAGGGCAACCCGTTTGCCCGCCTGAACCCACTTATGCCGTTGTTTAAATTTTTAAGGATACGGCTGGACAACCCGGACCTGGCCCTTCACTACATCGGACCGTTGGAGGGTTTCACGGTCAAACTAAAACTCTCCCTTTTTGCCGGGGTCATCCTTGCGCTTCCCTTCGTCATCCTGCAAATATGGAAGTTCATTTCGGCTGCCCTTACCAGGAAAGAACGAAGGTCGGCCCGCATATTCTTCCCGGTATCTATTCTGCTCTTCCTGACGGGCCTTCTTTTCGCCTATTTGATAATGCTGCCGCTGGGGTTGTATTTTCTGACCAGTATCAGCAACGATCTGGTGCCCATGATAACCATCAGCAAATACGCAACCATTGTCTACATGCTGATGTTCATATTTGGTTTGGTCTTCGAGCTGCCGTTGATGATCCTCTTTCTTACCAGTATTGGTATCGTGACGCCTAAATTTCTGGCCGAAAAGAGGAAATTTGCCATTCTGCTGATGTTTGCGCTGGCCGCCGTTCTGACCCCACCGGACGTCTTTACGCAGGTTATGCTTGCCGTTCCGGTTATTTTGCTGTACGAGATAAGCATCTGGATTTCGAAGGCGGCCTATCGCAGACGCAGCCGAAGCTGACCTGTTTCGAAACAACAACACTCTATCGACGTCGTTGGGTTTGATTATTCTGACTGAAACTGTTGACCAATTTCATTTTTTTGTTATAATTTCGGCGATCAATCCAGTTAAGATTTTTAATGCCAAGCTTACAACGATCGGGCAAAGCCGAGAGAAGTGCAGGAAAATATCCGTGCCGGCTCTATATTGTCTGAGGAGGAATTAATGGCGGAGTCAAAGCGCATCCTTGTAGTAGATGATGACGTCGATCTAATCGAGGCCATATCATTGAGCCTTGAGAAAGAAGGGTTCAATGTAGAAAAAGCATCAGACGGCATAGAGGCCATGGATAGCATACGAGCCAAAAAGCCCGATCTGGTAGTGCTGGATGTGATGATGCCGCGCATGAATGGGTATGAGGTCTGTGATGAGCTCAAAAGCGATCCAGAGTACGAAGATATCCCCGTGATCCTGTTGACAGCCGTTGGTTCGAAAGTTTCCAAGACTACATATTCACATTTCGACGGTATGAAGACAGATGCGGACGATTATATCGCCAAGCCGGTTGATCTGCAGATACTCATGGAAAGAGTTGCCAAGTTGACATCCTGATGGAGCGGGATCTGAAGCGGCATCTGTTGCTCGAGAAGATGAACGAGGTCAGTCGGTTTCTGCCAAGGAGAGAGCTCAGAGAAAGGGTACATTGGCTTATTTATCTGCGATGGATAGCCTCTGTTGGACTTCTAATTGTCATCACGGTATCGGAGTTTGTGTTCGATATCGAGCTTGCTCTTGTGTTTCTCTATCCTGGCGCCGCTGCCTTGCCTATCTACAACACGGTCTTTCTGTTTTACTTCAAGAGAATCGATACCAATACGGATGCAGATGCCTGGTTTCGTAAGGTAAATCTTCTCGTCAATGTACAGATTTGTCTGGATTTAATTCTCCTGCTCTATTTGATCCATTTCTCGGGGGGGTTGGAAAATCCCTTCATTTTCTTTTTTATTTTCCACATGGTTATTGCCGGCATTCTTCTATCGCGAAGAGCGGCGTACACCCAGGCTTCTCTGATAGTAATTCTATTCTTTCTTGTAATGGGGGCAGAAGCCCTGGGATTGCTCAAACACTACCATATTGGGGAATGGTCGAGCTGCACCGGCAATATGCTCTTTTTCCTGGTCAAATCCTGCACCTTTGCCGGTACTCTATTTGTTACTGCTTACATGGCGACCGCCATAATCCAGAAACTGAGAGAACAGGAGAGCGATCTGCAGAAAGCTAACAAGAGACTGGAAGAGCAGGATAGAATAAAATCGCAGTATGTTTCCGGGATATCCCATGATATAAAAGGCTCGCTTGGAGCCATCCAGAGCTGCTTGAAAGTCGTATTGAACGGGCTTACAGGCTCGTTATCCGATGGATCCAAAGTAAATGGTAGCGCGAGCTGAGCACCGGAGTGTAGGCCTGCTCGACTTCGTAAACGATCTGCTTATGCTTTCTGAGATTAGAGCGGCAAGGGAGATAGAGAGAGGCAGTTTTTCAGCAAACATCGCGGTGGACACAACAGCCGATCGGCTTCGGGGTATAATCGAGAGTAAAGGCATTGCTTTCGCCCTAGACAGCGATGTCGGCAATGTCGACGTTGAAGGCAATCCTGCGCTGTTAGAAGAACTGGCCGACATTCTTGTAATGAACGCGGTTAAGTACACGCCGTCAGGCGGCAAAATCACACTCGGGCTCAGAGCGTGCAAAACGTGTAGCTCGGTCCGAGTGTTTACTAAAGATACAGGGATCGGAATACCGGAAGAGGAGCTTTCCTGCATCTTTGATGATTTCTATCGTGCCACAAACGCCAAGGATTTCGACACGGATGGAACAGGGCTTGGCCTTTCCATCGCCAAGCAGATTGTGCATATCCACGGCGGCAGGATTTGGGCTGAGAGCAGGATAAATGAGGGAAGCACTATTATTTGCCAAATTCCAGTTCTGAGTCCGGCTGAAAGGCATACTACGTGTACGGAGGAGCGAGATGAGCGATAAAGCCACAATTCTCATGATTGAAGATGACGAGGATACAGCTTCCGCGATGCAAGTTGTATTAGAAGCTCGAGATTACCAGGTGCTGCTTGCCGACAATCCAGCGGATGGGCTGCAAATGGCAAAAGATAAAAAGCCTGACCTGATCATCCTGGATGTCATGTTTGGGGAGAGAGACAAAACTGAAGGGTTCGATTATGCGCTAAAGCTAAAGCGAGACAAAGACCTTGCCCCGATCCCGATCCTGATGGTCACTTCCGTTAATATCCGGCGACCGGGCTACAAGTTTTCTCCGGACACCGATGGTGAGTATCTACCTGTGGATGACTTCATAGACAAGCCGGCGAAACCGGAAAATCTGGTACAAAAGGTGGAAAAGCTTCTGGAACAGAAAGTGAGCAAATGGGCAAATTGGCCCAATCCAGAGGCTTAGGGACACAAAGGCGCCAGATGCCCCTGTTGCTGCGCCGGCCATCATTGATCTTGTGATAGATAGAGTGTCGACGACGTAAAACGGATAGGGCAGCGCTTCAATCGAAGTTATGCGTTAGTATAATAAATGTATACTGAAAAAAGCCGATGTATGCTTGCGCATATGAGTTCCCGCCCATAGAATCATCGTATGCCAGCCTGCTCGAATCGGGCTGTATGCATTAATAACTATCCGTTCAAGGAGGGCCGTAATGGAAAGGTTCAACAAAACTCACCTGTCGCTCGTTTGTCTGCTGCTGTTATTGGTTCCCGTGGCTTTGTTTGCGTCAGGGGCCAGGGAGATAGCGTTGGGTGAGGTGTTTCCTGCGGCTTGTGCCGACTGTCACGGGCCTGAGCCGCAGTATCCCGTCCTGGGTGCGGCTGCGTTCTATGAAACCTCCGGCCACAAAAACATCGGAAACTATGCGTATGCCAACGGCTCAGGCTGTCAGGTGTGTCACACCAACGAAGGTTTTATTCAGCAAGTGAAAGGTGTAAAGATCGAATCAGCGGATTATGTTGCTAATCCTTCGGCGATCGGTTGTTTCACCTGCCACGACCCCCACACCACCGGCGATTTCGCGCTGCGGGTCAGTGCGCCCGGGACCCTTTCCAGCGGTGAATCCTACGACTTCGGCGAGGGCAATCTCTGCGCCAGTTGCCATCAGGCTCGTCGCGCGGCGAACGACTATGTCAAAGCCAACCCGGCCGATGCAACTGTCAGCTCGCACTACGGCGCGCACCACGGTCCCCAGGCCGACATCCTGGCCGGCGCCAATGCGTACGAGTATCCCGGCAAGTCCTACTCGAGCACCATGCACACCGCGGTGATCAAGGATGGCTGCGTGCAGTGCCACATGGCCCTCCCGGAAAGCCGGTACTCCATGACCCCGGCGATTGGCGGCCACAGCTTCAATATCGCGAGCGAGGTGCACGAAAGCCCGAAGGTCAACACTTCTGGCTGCATCAAATGCCACACGGACATCAAGCAGGTCAGCGGCCAGGAGATGTTCGACATAACGGCTAAGGCTGACTACGACAACGACGGGACCATAGAACCTGTTCAGTCCGAGGTGCAGGGGCTGCTCGATTATTTCGTGAACAAGAGCGGGAGCGGACTGCTGCAGCAGCTTTCGCCGCCCATGTACAAGGCCGACGGCAGCTGGAACACGGCAAGAAACACCGCGCGGTCGACGGAAGAGATGGCGGCGCTGTACAACTACAAGATGATCCTGGAGGACAGGAGCCTGGGCGTGCACAACGCCAAGTACACCATCCAGATCCTGTACGATACGATAGAAGCTCTCGTCCCCGGCCAGGAAGCTTACTCTCGAAGGCCCAGGTAGAACAGGCAAGGCCGGCCTGCGGGCAATCTATCGGGGTTGCCCAGTGAGTAAACCATTGGGCCGGCGTTTCGAGAGGCGAATTCTCGAGCAATAATCCGGTAAGGCCAGGGTATGTGCCCTGCCTTGCCGGTTTTTTATGCGGTTTACGGTTTACGACGGTATCCCGATCTCTGACCGAGGTGATCCCACTGACAGGCCGACCGGAGGCTTTTGGCCAATTAATATAAATATGATAAGCAACCTGGCCTAAAAGGCGGCGTAAGGTCGTGCTGCCCGATTGACTAATTTCCGAGCATCGATTACTATGCCGATAAATACACTATTTCCATAAGGCGAGCCAATTGAAACTTGCGCATGGCGGATACAGGCCCAGAATTGCGGGCCGACCTGCAAGGCAGGTCGAGGAAATTGCCCTGCCCGACTCCCTTCGTATTTCGCTGATGAGAAGGGGCTTGCAGTACGAGCCTGTAGTGAAGAATGGCCAGGAAGTCGCTCTTGGCGATGCCCTGGCTCGAGCAGTGGTTGGCGGAACTGCTCTCACACTTCCATCTCCCGCTTCCGGCACGGCCATGATGGACGGAGAGGCATTGGAAACACTCGTGCTGGAAGAGGTTCATGCGCCGGGCGAGACGGGCGTATTGGCGAAATTCGAACCGGAACGTCTGACCGCCGATGCCATGAGGGATTCGTTGTCCCGGGCGGGACTGTGGCCCTTCTTTTGGAGCTCGGCCGGCGGGGGTATGCCGCCCGGTGACGGCAGCGAGTTGCCCAAAGCCGTAATCGTGAATTGCGTGCTCGCGGAACCGTTCCGCGCTCGAGGGCGAGTTATCCTGAGCCGCTCGTGGGACGACGTGATTCGGGGCATACGATTCCTGCCGAGAATTCTGCAGGAGTACGGCAGGGTGGTCGTAATACTGACCGCGGTGCACGACCCTGTGGCTCGCCGCATGTACGCTGAGTTGGCCGGACACGCCTGGGTCAGCCTTTACCCGGTGCCGGTCAGCTATCCTGTAGATATGCCGGTCATATTGAGGCAGACTCTGAGAAGACACGTACGATCCTACGGAGCGGACGATATAATCTGGTCAATCGATGTTCAGAGCGTGGGAGCACTGGGCGCCTGTTTGGGCGAGGGATTGCCCCCCCATCGAAGGTTGGTAGCGCTTGGTGGGCCCGGGGTGCGCAACCCGAGGCATCTTTCAGTGGTTGTCGGCACGCCCTTGGCCGAAGTCATTGGCAGTGACTGCGATCCGGAAGACGTCCTCATACTGAGGGGTGGTATGTTTGTCGGCGAGCCGGTGGACCCAGCCGTAGATTCGGTTGGCTACGACGACGACGCCTATTTTGTGCTTCCCAGGATGAAGCGCCGGCAGTTTCTGAGTTTTTTGCGGCCCGGCTTCAATCGAACGTCGTACATGCCGGCCTTTACCTCCCGCTTGACCCGGGCTTACGACAGCCACATTACGGACTCGATACGCGGCGAACGGCGGCCGTGTATAGCCTGCGGCCTGTGCGAAAAGGTTTGTCCCGTGCGGCTCTTGCCGCAGGTGCTCCATCGCTATCTCTTCAGGGAAGCCTTTGACGATGCCGAGAAGGCCGGGCTGTTTCTCTGCGTGGACTGCAACCTGTGCACGTATGTTTGCCCTTCCAAGATCGAGCTCAGGAAGCAGTTTACCGAAGCCCGAGAGCTGATCCACCAGGAACACGAGCAAGCCCGTTTAGCAGCCCAGGCCGGCGAAGAAACCGACCAGGAAGAGACATGAAACTGTTAGAAAAGATACTCGACAAGGTAAGGCCCGCTTTCGAGAAAGAGGGAAAGCTTTCGCGGATCAGCCCCGTTTTTCAGGCCCTCGACAACTTTCTCTTTGCCGCACCGCTTACGACCGAGAATGCGCCCTTCGGGCGCGACCCCATGGACGTCAAACGCTACATGTCCCTGGTCATTACCGGTCTCGTTCCCTGTTTGATCGGGGCGATCTACTTCTTCGGGTGGCGGGTGCTCCTGATGTTGATTGTGTCCTACGCCGCGGGCGGCGCGGTGGAGGTGCTCTTTGCCATTATTCGCAAGGAAGAGGTCAACGAAGGTTTTTTGGTAACCGGTTTCATCTTCCCGCTGATCCTGCCGCCCGGCCTTCCGCTGTGGATGGTAGCCGTGGGTGCCGTCTTTGGCGTGGTGGTCGGCAAAGAGGTTTTCGGGGGCACCGGCCGAAACCTGTTCAATTCGGCCTTGATCGGCAGGATATTTCTGGCTCTGGGCTATCCGGCTGCCATGGCCGCTTCATGGGCCCCGCCGGGACAAGGCATGTGGGGCAAACTGCTGGAGCCCTTCTGGCTGATCACCCCCGAAGCCGTCAGCTCCGCTACGCCGTTGGTGATGGCCAAGGCCGGGCAGTTGGCGCCGCCGCTGGACTTGATCATAGGCCGGGTGGCGGGCAGCGCGGGCGAGACCTCCGCAATCGCTATTTTGCTGGGCGGCGTAATCCTCATAGCGGTCGGTGTCGCGAACTGGCGCACCGTTGTGGCGATCCTTGCGTCCTTTGCCGGATTGACCGCCATCCTGCACACGGCTTTGCCGGCCGCGACGAGCCCGGTGTGGTTCAATATGATATCCGGGGGATTGCTGTTCGGTGCCTTTTTTATGGCCACCGATCCGGTATCGGGTCCGGTCACACGCTCGGGCAAGTGGGCCTACGGAATACTGATCGGCGTCGCGACGGTTTTGATCCGCACGTTCTCGGGGTACGTGGAAGGTGTCACATTCGCGATCCTGCTCGGCAACATCTGCGCCCCCCTGATCGATGAAGTTGTCGTTAGATCGCGCATGCGGAGGTACGCCCGTGAAGAATAGCGTTCGGATCGTGTTGTTCGCGCTGTCGCTCGGCCTGATCTGCTCCCTGATACTCGCAGGCGCTACGGCCTTCACGGCGCCCTATCGAAAGGCCAACGAAAAGGCGGAGGAAGTGCGCAATTTTCTGGCCGCATTGGAAGCCCCCGTCGACACGGACGATGCCGATGGGTTGTTGAGAGCCTTCGAAGAATACGTGAAAGTCAGGCAGCTCGGCGACCTGGTGCTGTACGAATACTATCCAAAAGGTTCCTCCGTGGCCGTCGCGGTGGCCGTGCCGTTCTCCGGCATGGGGTTGTGGGGGCCGGTTCTCGGCGTGCTGGCTTTGGAACCCGATCTGGAGACCATCCGCGGAATCCGATTCTACCAGCAGGAGGAGACCCCCGGGTTGGGAGGAGAGATCGGCGCGGAATGGTTTCAGGCTCAGTTTGCCCAGAAGAGCCTGGTCTCCGCCGCCGGGGAGCCGGGTTTCAGGATATCGAAACCGGGCAGCACGCCGGACCGAAATTCCGTGGATGGAATCTCCGGAGCCACCATGACGTCCAACCGTGTCGAAGTGATGCTCGATGCGGTGGCCAAACAACTCTTCAAGGAGCGTAAGAACAATGTCCAGTGAGGCAGCTGCGAAGGTTGCATCCGGAATGCCGGGCGCCAAGGGCAAGTTCAAAGAGATACTGCAGAACGGAATATATAAGACAAATCCCGTTACCAGCCAGGTGCTGGGAATCTGCATATTCCTGGCCGTCACCAACCGGGTCGAAAACGCTCTCGTCATGGGGGCGGCTTTGATTTTCGTAACGGGCATGTCCAATTTGATCGTGTCCATGCTGCGCAATTTGATCCCCAGCCGCATTCGCATGATCGCCGAAGTCGCCATTATTGCGACGTTCGTCATTTTTCTCGATCAGTTTCTAAAAGCATTCTATTGGGACATGTCCAAACAGCTGGGCCCCTATGTGGCCCTCATCATTACGAACTGCATCGTCATGGGGCGGGCGGAAGCCTTTGCGCTGCAAAATCCACCTTTTCAGTCTTTCGTCGACGGGGTGGCAAACGGGATCGGCTATGCCCTCATTCTTTTGATCATCGGCGTGGCAAGGGAATTGCTCGGTTCGGGATCGATACTGGGCCTGACGTTGTTGTCGGAGACTTGGTATACGCGGAACCTGCTCTTCGTTTTAGCACCGGGGGCCTTTTTTGCAGCGGGTTTTTTGATCTGGGTTTTTAACGCCATCTATCCTTCAGAAGCCCCGGGGGAGGTAAAATGAACGTAACCTCTGTGTGGGCCATACTGGTTAGTTCGATTTTCACGAACAACATTCTCTTCGCCAGCTTTCTCGGCATGTGCTCGTTCCTGGTTTGCTCCAATCGAATAAGCACGGCCCTGGGATTGGGCGGGGCTGTTATTTTTGTCTTATTCTTTACGACCATACTTAACTTTGTTATCTACCACTTCGTACTGGTTCCTCTGGCCCTGGAGTTTCTCGCCTTTATAATCTTCATTGCGGTGATAGCCGCCTTCGTGCAGTTTGTCGAAATGTTCGTCGAGCGTTTCAGCCCGAACCTCTATTACGCTCTCGGCATTTTTCTGCCGCTTATCACCGTTAACTGCGCCATACTCGGGGCTTCCCTGTTCATGGTCATCAGAAAATATGATTTCCCGCAGACGGTCTTCTACGGAATGGGGGCGGGTGTGGGCTGGACTTTGGCCATTGCCCTCATGGCCGGTCTTAGAGAGAAGATGGGTTACTCCGATGTGCCGCGCGCCCTGCGGGGGACGGGCATCATTATGCTGATAGCCGGAGTAATTGCCATGACCTTTATGGGTTTTGCGGGCATGCTGAGCGCGTAGCAGCAGATCGATACAGCACGAGATCGGGAGGAAACGCTATATGGCGACTACCCTGATGGCAGTTGGGGTAACCACGGGAGTCTTTGTCAGTCTCAGTGTGCTGCTCTTGATCGCCGAGCGGTACCTGGCCAACTATGGCCCATGCACGGTAAGCATCAACGAAGGGGCTGCCCTGTTCAAGCTTCAAGGCGGAGGCACCCTGCTGTCCGCGCTGTACGAAAACAAGGTCTTCATTCCTTCGGCTTGCGGCGGCAAAGGGTCCTGCGGCTACTGCAAGGTGGTAGTGGTCGCTGGGGGTGGTCCTGTCTTGCCGACCGAGACCCCTTTCATGTCGAGGGCCGAGGTCCGGAGCGGCGTTCGTTTGGCCTGCCAGGTCAAGGTCAAGCAGGACTTAAAAGCCCGTTTGCCGGAAGAATTGCTCGATGTAAAGGAGTATCAATCGCGGGTGTCCCTGATACGGGAGCTCACGTACGATATAAAGGAGATCAACCTGGAGCTCATCGAACCTGCCGAAATCTCGCAATGTCCGGGGCAGTACGTGCAGATCCAGGCGCCGGGCCCCGAGGGTTTCGTTTTTCGCGCGTACTCGATATCCTCTCCGATCTACGAAAAGAACAAGGTGCAGATGATGGTTCGCCTGGTTCCCGGGGGCATCGCCTCCACCTATTTACACAGCTTGAAAGAGGGAGACGAGGTGATGTTCACCGGCCCTTACGGCGAGTTCCGGTTGGCCGAGGATCCCGAAGCCGAGATAATTTGCGTGGGAGGCGGGGCAGGCATGGCCCCCATGGCGAACATCATCTACTCGATATACGATCGATGGCCGGAACGGGTTTGTCAGCTCTACTTCGGGTGCCGCGGTACGAAAGATGTATTCTATTTAGACGGCTATCGCGATCTGGCCCGGAAGCACCCCAGTTTTGAAGTAATCTACGGGCTGTCCGACCCCCTCGAGGCCGACGAGCAGTGGGATGGAGATACAGGGTTCATACACCTCTCCGTGGACAAGCGTCTGCCTGAGTCGCACAAGAGACGGCAGGCCTTTCTGTGCGGCCCGCCGCCCATGATCGATGCGGTTATGGAGGTCCTCAAAAACAAGGGTCTCAACGAAGAAGACATCTTCTACGACAAATTCTAGCCCGGACTCTGCGACTGGCGGCCTGCTCGGTCGGCCTTCGGGGCAGACCCATTCCGCCGCAGGGCCGAGCAGACACAGTGCCGAGCAGACACAG
>SDBV01005143.1_pt1 | contig 18540 bp, 33 predicted proteins | sample 2277081 | NCBI WGS metagenome assembly SDBV01 (sample SAMN10402039, study PRJNA504765) | marine sediment metagenome | isolation source: marine sediment core GS10_PC15, 223 cmbsf | place: Arctic Ocean: Southern Knipovich Ridge | collected 2010 | reverse complement strand
CGTTTCAGTAAATACGAGGACAGCTTAAAGACTGTCTATGAGAAATATGTGGGGCAATTATGATAGATTTAAATAAAGTACCACAATTTAATAAACCTGAAGTACCGAAAGGTGTGGCTACTCCTCAAGCTCAACCGGATGCACAACCTCAATACGCTCAACCACAGCAAGACGCTGGAAAAGAGACTTTATATCAACCTGAATATAAACTACCTCAGTGGATGCAGGGTAAGCAGTGGTCTGACTGGGGTCATGCCGGTACACCCGTAGATGTTGCTAACGTAAAACAGGACTGGTACAGGCAACCTAATTGGGGTGGACATATAGTTTGGAACCCACAGTATGGGTATCAAGATTACGGGCCTATTGAAAAGAAGTACGGTGCGGCTGAAGGGCCGGTTAGTTGGGAGGAGTTTCAAGGTTGGGGGCTTAAACCTCAGATGGGTGCTAACTGGCGAGAGTACTTCGATGAGTCAAGGGCTAAACAACCGGGCGGAGGTGGTCAGGCTTCCGGTGGTGGAGGCCCAATAGCGGGAACACCTGGAGGCCCATCCCCAGGCGGCGGTAATAACGCATGGCAAAACTTTTTAAACAACTACTTCCAAGGTGGAGGAAATAACCCTGTAATGGGAGCACCAGGCGGGCCAGAGGGTGGTTATTTTAGCCCTGGGAATCAGGCACCTCCTGGAGAATATGGTGGTGGAGGAGCTGGTGGTTATGAGTGGGGTGGATTCGGCCTAGGCCCACAGATGGGTGCACCTGAGACGCCAGGACAAGGTATGGGCGGTCAGTATGGCGGACAAGGTGGATTCCCATACCCGCCAGAATGGAACTTAGCTAGTAACGTACTAGGTAAATTCGCACAGGGTATGCCTGGTCAAGTACCTCCAGAGTGGGAACAGGCTAGTAGGGTAGCTGGACAGTTCGCAGAGAGTGGCATGCCTTCAAGTTATGCACCGTGGTACCAACAGGCTAAGGGTGTAGTCGAGCAGGATATAAGTGATTCTGTTAAACAAATGGCAGAACAAGCGGGGCTAGGGGGGATGCGTTGGTCAACTCCTTTAGGTCGCTCTGCACAACAGGAAGCGGCTAGGCAAATGGGAAGGCTTGGTCAACAATGGACTGGTATGGAACTAGGTGCTCAGGAAGCCGCTAGAGGTAGACAGTTACAAGGTGTAGGTGCATTACAACAATTGGGTGGTGGTATAGCGGGATTAGGTGAAGCATCACGTAATAGAGCATTACAGGCTACTGGTCAACTAGGGGGGTTAGGACAAATGTATTCACAGTTACCGCTACAGACTGCACAACAGGCGATGGGTATGGGCGGACAAATGATGGGTGCACAGCAGGGACAGATAAACAACATCTTCCAGGAGTTCATGCGTCAGACTCCCGAGGCTAATCCGTGGTTACAGTACGCTATGGGTCTGAGTGGACAGGGGGGTAACATGACACCGCAGATGTATAACCCGTCAACGTTTAGTCAGTTATTAGGTGGGGCCGGTGGTGCGCTACCGTTCTTATGTATGAATAAGTAAAGGAGGATATGATGGCAAATTTTAATAATCCGTATATGAAGGGGCCAGATTTTGGTCAGGGTATGGGTGATATAATATCACAGATAATGCAGATGATGATGATAAATAAGATGTACCCAGGTCAGCAAGAGCAAGAGCCACCTCCTGGTAATCAGGGGGTGTCATCTATGTTCCAAGCTAATGGACCAATGGGGCCTCCTAGACCACCTCAGGGTCCACCCCCGCAAGGTCCGCCTCCCGGAGGACCGATGGGACCACCTATGGGCGGAGGGATGCAACCACAGATGGGGCCACCGCCACAAGGCCCGCCTCCAATGGGGCCGGGTAGTCCGATGGGGCCTCCTCAGATGGGAGGGGCCGGAGGAATGGATATGCAGAAGCTACAGATGTTGTTACCTATGATAATGAAGATGATGTCTCAAGGCGGTACTATGGGTGGGATGCCAGGGGGTATGTAATGCCTAATTACTACGGTTATTCTCCGGCACAGTACTACTCTCAACGTGCTAACCGTAAGGAGAGTCAAATCCAGAACATAATGAATATGATTATGCAGAGTAAACTAATGCAGCAGAAGCGAGGACAGCAGGATTGGGAACGTGGTATGGAGGAGAAGCGTTATGAACTATCAGAGCGTGACGTAGCTAGTAGAGAGTTACGTGCGGGTAAAGAGACTAGACCTACTATGGCTCAAATGAAGTACGATGCTGTAATGAAAGACCCTAATGTTTCAGACGAAGATAAAGCTTATTACGATAAGCACCATAAGTTACCGGATAAGGGTAAACTACCTGGAAGTATACGTGTATGGGCTATGAAGAAATACGGACACACTGCTCGTGAAGTTGATAGTATGGATGAGAATAGCAGAAGAAGTATTCGTGATGAATACGAGATGACTCACAGGAAGGATAAGCCTACTGATTATGATAAGAGAATAACTGCTGGTAGGAAGGCTGTAGGCGTAGGGGCTATGACACCAGAGGCTTTTGGTAGGCTTGAGATGGGACTACCAGAGGAAGCTGCTGGAGGGGCAATAACTCCTTCGTTAAGAATAACTAACCGACGAATGATTGGCGGTAGCGTAAGAAAAACATTCAATGAAATACGAAACTTGAACCCTAAAGATTTCAAAGACCCAGAGAAGATTGCTGAATGGAGACAAGTTGGTATAGAACTTGACATGCCTGTTAAGTACAGTGAATACAATGCAATGAAGAAGGTTGACCCCAGGTTATTAAGCGACGCTGAAGTACGCTATATGGACAAGGTAGAGGCTACTAGAGATATAATAAAAGAAAAGGGTATTACTGACAAGTCTACCTTAGATAAGAAGTTTCTAAGGTTACTTGATGGGGAAACTTTAGATTTAATACTCGGTGCGATAAAAAAAGAAAAAAAGTATTTCTGGCAAAAGTAATGACAAACCTACCATTTAGCCTTACGCCTGACGAACCACAGGAGGAGTCTTATCTGGAAAAGATGAGGAGAGTATACGATCAGGGAGAGTTAGCTAAAATACCTGCGGAACAAAAGACGAGTGGTGATTTACTAGGCGAGATGAGATTAACATACCAGGAAACTAAACCTAGAGAATTTGTAGGGCCAGTAAAACCCAAGCAGACTCCAGAGGAATGGTTTAAGCAGGGAACATCTGGGCTTGTTGATCCATATAAGGAATTCTTTAAAGGTGCGGACATAGGTAAGGCATTTTCAAATTTAAAGAGACAAATCCCAGAGTTTATTGCGGGAATACCAGGTACCGTTAAGGCGTTAACACCGTTCTTGCGTTTACAGCAACCACCGATTAGTGCACCCAGTGTTATGGCACCAAAAGGAGAGGGGCGTTACATAACAGCGGTAAAAACTGCGGCTGATATGGCCATATGGTTACCAAAAACAATATACGGATTAGCTAAAAGTCCATCTACTTTCCTAGAGGAAAACCCGCTTGATGTTATGTTCTTAATGGGTGGTCACGCTACCGGAAAGGGTGTCACTAGAATAAAGAATAAGATCAAGGCTAAGAAAGCTATAGTCGCGGCCGACTTGGAGTTGCTAGCCTCAGAATCTAAACAGTTACTTAAAGACGCTGGCCGGTATCAAAAGAAGCTAGAGTCTATGGTACCGTTCTCTGGTAGACACACTGGTACTTTTGCGGAACAGTTAAGGGTTCAGCAGGCACAGGGTATGCCGAAACCTCCAAAAACCGTTAAGCAAGGGGTAACCCTACCTAAGCCGAAAAAGACCATTAAGCCCCCCGAGAAACTAGTACCAAAAGAGAAGGTCACTGAAAGAAGACGGTGGGCCAGGGAAGAGATTAAAGAGGCGGACATATCTAAGCTTAAACCCGAGGAACTGGTTAAGCGTAAAGAATATCTAGGGAGGTTAGCTAAAGAGTACGGAGAAGACTTAACCCGTATGGATGAATTCATGAAGGATGTGCCGGATGTTGGTACTCCACCCGTGAAGGCAAGGAAGCCATTCGTTAAGGGTGATATAACTAGTAAAATACGAGCATTTAAAAGTGAGATACAAACTATAGATAAATTAGTTAAACCAAAGGAGGTCACTACCATAGAATACAAGGTTGGTGATTTACTTGGTGAAGGTAAACATAAGATAGTTGGCATTACCGAGATGGGTGAGTTTAAAATAGAGAATATAAGGAGCGGCGCCGTGTCTACCCACCCAGAGTCCAGGCTTGCCGGACTTTTTAAGCAGAAGGTCGATAAACCCTCGTTCCTTGATAAAGAAATGGCTAAAACTGAGTCTATCCGTGAGCAATTAAAGAAGATTAAGAGTAAGGATAAGGATATAACCGAACTACACGCTGGTTATCCGTTGGGTAAAGAGTTCAAGGAAAGCCTAAAGAGAATTAAAGGTGTAGCGTTACCGTCATTTAAAGAGTCACAGGATATATACGAGTACAAACCTAGTAAACCCCTAAAGACTATAAAGCCTAAAGAGGCACCATCTGTAGAGCCGTACACTACTCCAACTAAAGGTAAACCGGAAGTTATTCACGTTAAGAAGCAAGGTGAAATGCCGGTAATGAAACATGAGATGGAGTCCCTCACTAGAGATGGCGTTAGAGATATGAGACAGGGTAAGTTCAAAGCAGAGTATGAAACTGCTATTAGAATTTGGGAAGACTACCCATCGGTTAAGAAAGCTATCTATGATACATGGAATGAGTCTAGGAAACGAGAGTGGGTTAAGAAGAGAGATGTAAGTGCCAAGGGTGGAGTTATATATAAATGGAAAGAGGATTTATGGAAGTCTAAAGTTAATCCAAAACAAGCTACCCGTAGGCTCGGTATCTATGCTACCGCACAGCAGAAACACGGTAAGGGTAAACTAACGGAAGCTGGTATAAAGATACCAGAATTAACACCGAGTGAGATGAAGATTTACAAAGATGGTAGAGTTAGGTTTGACGAATACTTCACTAAGATTAATGAAGCTCGTAAATTATCTGGTCAGAAACCGTTAGAGCATGTTGATAATTACTACACTTGGTTAACTAACTGGAATAAACTAACCGAGTCCGGTATTAACATAATTATGGATGAGGGTAAGATAATTAGCGGACACCTTGGGGGTATACCTTTAAAATACGCTACTCCCCGTAAGGGTGGTAAGGTACCGGTACACCTGGATTATTTTAAAGTATTCGAGAAGTACTCACACGATGTAATACACGCCATAGAAATGACACCTATTATCGCTAAAGGTAGGGCTATGTTAGAGCCAATGACATTCCCGTCTGCAACTGGTAGTATAGAGTGGAGTGTCGCACAGAACACACCTAGATTCGCTGGCTACATGGAACACTGGTTGGATAGGATTGCTGGTAAGAAGTTTAACGCGGCATCACCGTTCTTCGCTAGGGTGGCCGGTAAGCTGAATAAGAATATCGGTATGGCTATCCTGTCAATGAACGCTAGGTCAGCACTGATACAACCCTCGGCGTTACGTAACTCCTATATAGCGTTAGGTGAATACTATACGGTTAGGGGCTTATTAGACAACCTTAACCCCGCTAAAAGAAAAATGGCTACCGATATAAGTAATGTACTCGGCCCTAGAAATATGGATATCCACTTAGTTAAGTTACTTGATGAGGGTATCGGTGGTAAAATAAGTAGGGCAAAGCAGAAGGTTGGTGAAGCTGGTATCAAATACGGTTTACAATTCCTCGATCAAGAGACGGCTAGGGCTACGTGGTTGGGTGCATACGAGAAAGCACTGAAGGTTGAGAAGCTTACAGGTAATCCTAGGCGTGTATACGCTGATGATGTGGTTACTAAGTCACAGGCTTCTGGTGCTATCGGTGATATATCTAAGGTTCAGTCTACCCCAGTGGGTAAGTTCTTCACGCTATTTCAGACGTTTGTTATCAACGAATGGGGACTCATAACTAAAGACGTACTAGGTATGCGTAACCCTGGTAAACCCGTGGGCAAGAAACTACTCGATGTGACTAGACTTGTCATAGGTACGGCGTTGGTCAACGCTTATTACGAGGGTATACTAAAGATACGTTCACCTTACCCTGCACCTGAGTGGGCTATTAAGCATGGTGTTGAGTCGGGTAAGGAAGGTAGGGATATAGCCGGTGACGTAATGAAAGAGATGCTAGAACAGATACCGGTAGTCGGTGGTGCTATTAGATGGAGTCAACCGTACCGGCAAATTAACCCCTCTGCTTCTATGCAGACTATAGTTGAGGGTATGGGAGTTCTAAATAAATTAATTACTTTTAAGCCTGAAAGAATTAACGCGTATGATTTGGCAACTGTGGGTAAACTGATAGGTGTACCAGGAACGAGCCAGATTATGAAGTATATCTCCAGGAGACGGAGAGGCATGAATCACGCACAGTCAATATTAGGCGTTAGGGTTGAGACGGCACCTAAGAAAAAGAAATACCCTAAAATATATTGAGTATACTAATGATAGACGCATATATAACTAGAGAAGAGTACACGTGTAATCACTGTCATAAGTTACCCCCCGACATGAGTGAGAATATGTACCCGCTCGTTTATCAGAAGTTCTTCGAGGACTTTGCGGTTATACGCGGTAATTTCGGCAAACCTATTACTATCAGTTCGGGGTATAGATGTCCGGAATACAATACTAAGATAGGTGGGAGCCTTATTAGTGCTCACATGTTCGGGTTAGCTTTAGATTTAGACTTATCTAATATTGATGACGTAGAGGTAGTACGTCTTATTGTTGAAGAGTATGTACCGCATTTAAGAATGGGTGTGTACAAAGATGTGGGTACATTTATACATATAGATTGTGCGTATGTTATTACGCCTAGAATGTCCCCTAACTGGAACAGATGTCTAAGGTGGTACAAATGAATGTCGTGTGTAGGGGGCAATGAGGCTAAAATGCGTTATAATGACGGTTATACTAGTCACTATACCTCTACACTCTCAGGTATACGTAGGTATAGGGAACATATTTGACAACTTATTTAATGAGCCATATGAGATTGCCTATGCTTTACTTGACGACGGTGAAATATTTAGTTTCACTACGAAAGAAGACAGTAGAATATCTGCATCCGCATCCTTCCGTAAGGAATTCATTAAGAAGTATGGATACTCAATGGATAGAGTTATTTTACTTATTCATTCTCATACACATGGTCTTAACCGTTTTTCAGTGAGGGATATTATATTTTTAAAAAAAATGAGACGCTATGGTTTTAAAGGGGTGTACGTGCTGTACTATAAGCCCACAAATTCATTTAAGGTGTACGACAAATGACTGAATACTTAGAGAAGAAGGACTTTGAAAAGTTTGTTAAAAACGATTTCGGCCACGTAGCAAAGGATGTGATTAGAATTAAGGTTAACCTTAAGTGGATAATCTGGGGCGTGGGTGTTATTGTAGCCACGCTTATTACTAATCTGATAAAACCATTCTTAGCGTAATGATAAACTTGAAACTACACTCTCTCGGGTGAGATGATAAAGTTTAAAAACATGGATGATAAAGATGGATGAAAAGAAAGAACCCAGGGTTATGTTGGGAGAAGACATACTAAGTAGTATTCATGCGGTTTGTATAGTTAAGAGTAGGGGGATAAAAGCCGTTTGGCCATGCAAGCTCCCCTTGCGAGGGAATACTAACCCTGGGGTAATATAATGGATAAGAAGGAACATAAACAAGCCCAATTAGCGTTCCGTAAGAAACATTTCGTTAAGGAAATGGAGAATAATATGAACGCGGAAATCGCCATACGTGATGATCCCGATGCTAAACATAAAGACATCACTGAGGCTGTTAAGATAATAAGTAGAATGTTGGGTGCACTTGCCGCCGAGACGGTTACTAAATCAACTGCACAAGTTGCAACTTTCAGTAAAGAACAATTAAAAATGCCTAAGGTGTCTAAGGAAGTACAGGATAGATTAGATGGATTCCTTGAAGGGCATTGACCTTGAGTTTTATCACTCCCTAGATAAAACCGATAGAGAGGAGTGGTTATTACACCGAACTATCTGTGACCGATCTCTATTCTACTTCATAAAAGAGGTATCCGGTAACGACTCTGACAAGGCCGGTGCCGACATAAGCCCCGTAATCCACAAGCGTATCTGCGACTTCTGGCAGGACGACCGTATTAAACGTAAGTTTGCCTATATGCCCCGCGACCAAAGAAAGTCAACCATGCTTACTAAGTGGGGTAGTATCTGGCGTTACCTTAAGAATAATGCCGTAAGAATACTCATCCCCTCCCAGAAAGAAAGTATCAGTACTGGGTTTCTACACTGGATGGAGAAGAAGATACTCACTAATGAGCGGCTACGCTGGCTTTACCCGGTACTACTTCAAGTGGATAAACGCTGGACAAAGGACAATAGATGGTCACGAAATGAGTGTGAGTTACCGCATGAGGGAATATTCTCAGAACCCACCTTTAGGGCTATCGGTATTACCGGGGCGGCACAGGCCGGTCACTATGACATTATAAACCCCGACGATTTAATTGGTGAGAAAGGTATGGAGTCACCTGTAATTATGGAGGATGCCTTCAGGTGGTTCGATAATATTGACGAGTTACTTGACCAGCCCATTATAACTTTACCCAATGCTAGTCTAGTTACCGGTACGGGTACTCATTGGGTAGTTGGTGACCTTGGGCATTACATTCAGGAGAAGTACCCTAAGTATATGTGGATGATTAGTCCGTGTTTAAAAGATAACTCCCTACAAGACAAGGAGAATATCACTTGGGTGCAAGACCCTGACGCTACACAGAGCGAGTCTAACTGGCCCGAGAAGTTCCCTACCGAGTACTACCTGGAGATGCGTTCTAACCCGGAAAAACAAATGGTGTTCTGGTCACAACACATGAATAACCCTAGAGAGTCAGAGTTAGCGGACTTTAAAGAGGAGTGGTTGAAGTACTACAAAGAGGAATTAACGGAAGACGGTTACTTAGCGTATAGATATATTGACCAAATGAAAGAAGAACGTTATGTAGAACTTAAAGACTTAACTGTTAGAGCTACTATTGATCCTGCCTTCAGTGACAAGAAACTAAGTAAGCGTGCTAGTCGTACCGCTATAGTTGTGGTAGGGGAGGACGGAAAAACCGGTGCTAAGTTAATGTTAGCGGCATGGGCGGTACGTACTTCGGAACATAAAATCTGGCTGGATAAGATGTTTCAGTTACACGACAAGTTCCATCCGGTACAGTGGAGGATAGACGCTCACGGCCCGCAGAAAATAGTACTTAAAATAATAAGAGATGCCTGTCAGATTGAACGGGTACACATACCTATGAGTAAGTTACCGGCGGATGTAAAGAAAGACGCTAAAAAAATAAACATAAACGCACTGACAGATGACTTCTCAAGAGGGGATATTTACATACTAGAGACTATGACAGATTTTAAAGCCGAGTACTTGAGCCATCCGGTTGGGATGACGAAAGACATACTTGACGCGTTAGGTTTTCACAAGAGTCTTTGGTGGATTAAGCGTGGTAATAAACCTAAGAAAACTGAATCAAAGAACTTCCAATTCTTTATGAGAAATAGAAACCCTATTACTGGCGGTTAAAATATTCTACAGATTGAATAATAACTATGCACGCTAGAAGTAAACAAGCCAATAAAAAACCAATATAACCTAGAATTTCCGCAAACGGTGCTTCGGTAATACTCTTATAAAGCTCTGTGCTAACGAGTATCCCCCCTACTAATATCAACAACCATATAATAATTATAATCGCTAATTCCATTCTTATTCTCCTATTACCGGTTTCTTAATCTTACTTAACCCTATCATAGGTAAACACAGTAATGATGCTAAAAACTCACTTCTTTTCATTTTATTCTCCTTGTCGGGTAGGGGGTGGGAATCGAACCCACTTCTGAACATTTCGCTCCGCTTCCTACCAATAAGCTACCCCTACCCTTGGAAATTATATTTCCTAGCCATCTCTAGTTTGTCATCCTTAGTCTTCTCTACTTCCCTAGACTTCTTACGTTCTTTAGGTTTAACTTTATACGCCTCCTCGTACAGCATACCAATAGCCTCTCCAGCTTCTTCAAGTAGTTCAATAGGGAAGTTAGCTTTTCGCGCCACACTTTTAAATTTCTTATCCGTAGTGGTTAAGGGTTTCCGCCAGTACCTCCAACCAGATTTCTCGTGATGGTACACCATGGATATAGCTATATTGTCATAAGGGTGCCCCTCAAACTCACCTGTCTCGCGAAAGATAAACACACCGTTATGTTTTTCTTTACCATCCTTGCCGAGGTACTTCCTTGAGACTACAAAACCGACCCTATATTGAACTAATTCTTTAGAAATCATTACTCATCTCCCGTACTTCCTTAACCACTTAGTTATCTTCGCTTGTTCTTTATCTAACTTACTATAAAACTCCACCTCGTTCATCTCTAATTGAAACCCTGTCCACGCTTTCCCTTCATCAGTTTGCGTGAAAGTTAAGGTGTACGTCACAGAAAGTGTATCACCATCTTTCAGCTCCCTGTTAATCGCCACCTTCACCATCGTTACTTCATTCATCCATACTCTCCTATGCCTTACGGGTACTTTTTAATTTGAACCCCGAAATAACCTTGTTGCTTTTAATAGAAACGGGTATCCTTAAGTGTTTCTTGATATCCATACCCACCTCCTTATACAGTTTGTACATATCTTTGTGGGTATCGAGTGCTCCCTTGAGTCTCTTCTTGTAAGTAGGGCTGTTAGGTTCATTACCTGTTCTAAACATCCATAGGCTACAGTCCACTACAATACACAGGGTCACTTCAAGGTAACCGTCACAACAACAGTCTAAACATTTCTTACGTATTGCTGTTTTTCTTGTCATTGTTTACTCCTTCGACATATTCTAAAAACATGTCGATTCCTTTCTTCCCACATTTAGTGTTAAACACTCTTATTTCTATTGGCCCAAAGTTATAGTACCTGAATATCCAATCGTCCCTACCATCAGGCCACTTCTTATTCCAATCTAAGAACCAGCCCCAACTCCAGAATATTACCTATACCCTTTTAAATTTATATACCGTCTTAACCATCCTTCTTACTCCATCCCTTACCAATTAACCGGAAACTAGAGCGGGGGAATAACCTTTTCATTTCTCCGGCACACTTTGGACACTCGACTGTCTCTGGTTGGACACCTAACATTTCGACGCTCCACTTACACTTTTCGCAGAACCAATCGTAACAGGGACTCATTTTATTATCCTCATGTCTCAATATACTCCCTTAGTTTCCCGCACTCGCTACATATATTACTTGGCTCTGTAACTGCGCCCATATCAATCACAACCTTCTTCAATTTATCTCTTACAACCCTATAAGATATATCAACCCCGGGTATTGCGGGAAGGGTAAATTTAGGTTTCTTTAAGTCAACGTGTATCATATATTTTCACCTTTCTCTTCATTTTTCTTCCTCCTCGGTATATTCCTTACTATTTCCATCCTCCTTCTTATTCTCTAGTGTTATAGATACTGTTTCGTGAAGTGTCGGGATAAGCTCTACCCCATAGATAACCCTGACGTATTGCATAAAGTCATCCCCACGGTACTCCTCTTTGCGAATCTCAACAAGAGCTTCTATAAGCTCACTCGCAAGGTTATACTCCTCATACCCCCGTTTAGCAAGATCAAGTAAATAGTATTTCATTTTATTCTCCCTTAAAACTTCCTCCATTTTATTCAAACTTAACCGTCATTAACGCCGAGGCAATGTTACTCACTACTGCCTCTTCTTTCTTGCCCAGTAAGTTAACTAGCCCTTGCTCACTAATTATCGCATGTAATACCTCGTGCCATATAATTTTCTCCATAGCCTTACGACTACGCCCGCCACTTAGTATTCGTATCTCCGACCTACCAAAATCCACACACCCAAGGTAATCCTTTTTTCTATCAAAGTCTACGTTTCTAACACTGACGCAGTACTTAATCTTATACGGAATACCCATAATAGTAACCTTCTTTGGTAGTTTTCTCATGCCTATATTATACCATTCCCTACCGCATTTGTCAAGCCTTTTATGTACCTACTACATTATGTTTCTTCGGCATTAGTCTATAGGGGGTATTACCTTTTTAGGGCAATAGGGGCAATACGTGAGACGTAAGAATCCAGTTATTCGTATTGAAGTGCCAATGTGGACTACCCAGCCATGGTCTCTTTGTTCAACTTGACCCCCTACGGTGAGTCCATAAAAGCTATCACAACAATACTTTTGTTCATTCTTGAACGCACCTGGGAAACCTTCCCTTAGTAGCCTCTTAGTAGTGGGGCACCCCTCACCTATCTTCCTAAGCCCCTCATACACTTCTTCCCTGTCTAAATAATCTTTCTTCATTTTATTCTCCGTAAACTTTATGGGTTGTTTCTCGCTACACTCTGGGCACTTCCACCCAAACTTACTATCGAATGGTTTGTAAATTATAGTTCCAGGCTTTGGCAACCATCCGCACTTCTTACATTTAATACTTTTCATTCTATCCTCCCGTTATAGTGTACCCTCGGCGATAAGGTAAGCACGGCGAGCCCACTCAGCCATAAGCAAAGCATCTGCCTCATCGTCGGAAGTAATCTCTTTATTGAATATTTCATTAGCTTTCTTTATCATGTCAGCTTTAGATGCCTTACCGTGTCCCGCCATATCCTTCTTGAGTGTCCCAGTGTGGACATCAGTGTAGTCTATATCACACAAACTACATATCTCTTCTATCCGAGTGATTAACCCCATAGCAAACTTAGTCGTGTTGTAGTTTCGCATATGCGCTTTCTCGAATATAATTAAATCAGGATAGTACACTCTTATCATGCGAAGAATCTCGCTTTCAAACATATCATACCTTTCGCATACCTTATCCGATTTAATGCTAAATACTCCACTCTCTACTCTATCTCCATCTAAGAAAGCCCATCCGGTAGAGAGAGCTTGGTCAAGTGCTAAAATCTTAATCGTCATCTCCTCTGTATCCCTCCATTATTTGCAGCCATGTCTCCCAGTGTTCACTCAGTGTATCCTCATTCTGGTATTCCCCCTTATCTAACCAATGTTCATACCACAGTTTAATATGAGCGAGTACTGTTAGGTTATCTATCCTCTTCATTGTTTACTCCTTTTATGTAATGTGCAACAGGTGATATGGCCTACATCACCGGAGTCAGTGTTTACTCGTCTGGCCTCAGACCAATCCTTCCCCATGATTGTTGCATCATTCAATTCTCCTTGAGAGAGCCACGAGTGTCGTTCCGCACTTGCGGCGGTGGGTTTCCCGGGATCGCCTGTCACCATGACTCTCTTGTTCGTTTTGTTATCACTTCATATATTTGCTTACTTATTAAGTGGGCTAGGGTCGTATTTGAAACGACATCTTCCTTAGCCTGTACCGCGGAAAACTAAGGTGCTTTACAGTTAAGCTACCTAACCCATACATTTAATTCTCCTTAAAGGACAGGGGTGGGATTAACCCACATCTTTGGCATAACCCACTGTCTTTTAGGGCGTCCCCCGATTAGACGACACCTGTCTCATATTATTTAGTAATAACTTCATAGGTTTGTTTTCGATTATCTTTAAAACCTGAATTACTCCCGGTAAAGGTAACCTTAATAAACTCTACACTTGACGCAGGTTTACCCTTCTCTTCCGCATAACTCTTATCCCACGTTAAAGCCGAGCCGGTAATGTAGTCGTAACCAGTCTTTCTAATCACAGTCTTCTTACCAGCTACATGCCATGTACTGGGTATACGAGACGTAACGTGGAAGTGGGCACTAAAGGTAGCGTCTGCTACGGGTGCTATTTGTCTTAACGCCCCCGCCCTGTTAACCTTACCCCCGTTTGTGTACCCTCCCCCTAGATTGTGATGGAAGTAACAGGTGAAAGTATTAGGGGCGTGACAGTTAAGTATAAACCTAGCCATACAACTAAACTCTGCGAAGGGCATGCCCAACTCTTTGGATATATACTTGTCCGGTGACAGCCCAGTAATCCTTACATTTCTACGCTCGTGATTACCCCCAATATTAAACAACCCCTTATACTTAATAGGGTCAAATAACTCAATGAGCCGATCCACTTGTTCTTCCGGTTGCATGGTCTGTTTATACACATCGGATTTACTGCCAACGATAGCGTTCTCCATTAAATCTCCCATGCCAACCCAATAAGCGTCCGGGTTAGTGCGTACCTCTTCAATTACCGACTGTACAAACTCAATATCACATTGAGCGGAACCCAAGTGTAAATCACCAATGGGGTACAGGGTAAACCTATCTGTATCAAACTTCTTACTAAAGAACTTCACATTGCCTCCCGTATTAATGTCCGTAGTAATAACTGTAGCGTACACAGCCTCCCCTTCTGCTCCTTAGTAAACGACTTGCTAGTGACGGCGTAAGAGTAAATACTAAACATCAATTCAGTAGCCTCGTCTTCACCCATTTCCCCCACCTTGTATCCCTTAGAATTATATACTTCCATTTACTCCTCCTTCTTGTCCACTTTGGGCTATCTAGCATGGTATGGGCACACATCGGGCACAGGGGCGGGTATTCCGTAACCACTACACCTGTATTTATCACGCTCCCAACAGTTATCACACGAATCATTCGACGGAATGGCGGGGGAAATAATACACCCCTCCTTCTGAATGTACTCAATAAAGCTGAGTATACCCTTAAACCTCTCAGTGTTTTCGCCAGAGTACTTTATAGGTTGCTTACGTCGCCACTGATGAGCTAGTTCTACTATCTCGTAGGACATTATAATGTAGGCGTCTCTTGGTGTACGGTAAACTCTTCTGTCTGAACCAAGCAGAATACCAAGTCGGGACAGTTTTCTTGCAATTCAGCCACTTGATAACAGGCGTTCCCTAGTGTCCCAGATGGTCGCCATCTTTCTGTAAACTCACGCCCATCTGTCTCTAGTATAACCCATATAAAACCATTAGATTCCCTCATTACTTCGTAACTCATTACACTCTCCTTTTAAGTATTTGATAACCGGCATTAGCACCAACGAGTACTTCTATAAACATAGTTGCCGGAGTAATACCGTACATCTTTAAATAATAATAACCCAGTACCGCCGCAGTAACTCCAACACTCATTAGTATAGCCTTATAACCGGTAAAGCTTATACCCTGCTTAATCTTTAGGTATTGAGTTAATGCACCTACCACGATAACCATTTCTCCGATAGTCATGCCTTCACCTCATCCTGCACAAATTGTAATATGTTTTTGAATAGGGCGGGAAGTGTATCCCCCACAAAAACTTCAGTACAGTCATCCAGCCTGAATACGTAATGCCCATCAAGGAAATCTAAATGACCGTCATTAAATTCCAACAAATAATTTACTTTTCTCATTTTAACCTCTCTTTAAAAATATCATAACATTTTAATCCGCATTTGTCAAGCCTTTTTTAAACTTTTTTCTCTAGTTCCTTTTCTAGGGCCATGGGATATGGTTCACAAGAACCGCCACATTTTACGTGATACCCTTTAACTGTATCCTCTATAGCGATTGTTTCCCCACAAAAGTCACATTCATACATACCTTCTTGATCCTTTATGGGATTCCATTTAATTATTTTCATTCCTTTAATCATCACTCCTCCTTTAATCTTTTTTCTTCCAAGCATCCGGGGGTACATAGTGCCACTGATCCGTGTCTGTTATTGTGCGACCTGAATCCTCGACAATAAACGTCCTACAGTGATTAGTTAGGTCGCCCTCCACCTTCTTATTCTTGGCCTTTAATATTCTCGCCCTAACCTGATTCTTATTGTGAATAAATACGGGGTCTAGGTTTACGTATAACCTCGGTCTATCTAGGGTGGGGGTACCACCTCTGCCTTGAGCACTTCCCAACGCCTTTTGTAAACATATGATAGCGACGCTATTGACCAATTTTAATTTGTCGTGTATAGGGTCAAGCATCTTACCCACTTCAATAGGATCATTAACCGCCATGTAATCAAAGATGTTTAACGATTCAGGTACTATTACATCCTGAAAGTTTTGGCCCCTCTCGAATATCTTCACTCTCTTTCTCCATAGCTCTGCATCAACCCCATCATCAGCTAGTATCCTTCTGTTAATCTCAACCTTAGCGGAGTCGGAGTTCCACCAATATATGTGTTCACCGATAGGCATCTTATCTATATTTAAACCAATAGTCTCTACACAGAACGCCGTCTTACCAGTGTTGGGCACGCCAGCAAATACAATCATATTTCCTGGGTAAATATAAATCTTCTCGTGCAGCCCTAAAGGTAATCGCAACTCAATGTTATTATCTGTAACCTTCCACCACTCTATTTCCTCGGCAGATTTATCTACCTTGCGGTACTTTCCCACTCCAATCCACTCTATTTCCCCCTTGTCTTTTAAACGCCCAAGTTTGACGCGGACATTACTCATAGCTGATTCGTTATTACGTACACGTAAGTCGGTGTAACACTGATTAAGGGTAAATATAGGGTCAGCGTCCTCTATCCAGTTCTCTATTGACTTGGCTAAGGTAATGTGTTCATCGTAACTCAGTACTGTTTGGTACTTACCTAGATAATAATCCCTTGCGTTTTGTACTTGGTCATTATCTAACATAGCGGTAATTTCGGTACATAACCCTCTTAGTGTAGTGTACCAACGTAAATTGTTGGTCATCTCTTCAAAGTCGGCAGGGTTACCGGTCTTTGGGGCTTCGTCGTATTCAGCGTGTGTCATTCAAAGAATCCATAGAACCAATCAAATATCTTTACTCTGTACGTCCAGAAGAACTCAATAGGGTCGTCATGTGCGATAGTATGGCACCTCCTACATAGTGGTATTGCCTTCCAGTCGTCCCCACCAGCACCCTTAGATTTCGGAAAGTGGTGAGGTTCTGCATGTTCAGTACTGCACACACAACAACGTATGTCCGCTGTAACGTGGTCGTAGTACTCCTCCTTAGTTATCCCTTGAGTATTCACTGGAATAATATTGGCGGGAGTTCCGTCCGCATTTAAACAAACACAGGGGACGGGACTGTTCACCGCATTTAAATCACAAGGGGCAGGCGTTACTCCCAACGAAGAATTATGTGGTTTCATCGCCTTCTGCCCCCTATATTCTCTTACTTCGTTAATAAAGTCGCTCTTAGAGTACTCCTTCGCCTTCCCTAACCACTCATGTACATCATGTGGAGGTAACTCCTTCACTATAGGGTATAGCGTTGTTAGCCGTTCCCCGTCAACCTCTGACAAGTTGTCTACCGTGAGACACATGTCCGTAACAAAGAATCGGTACATATCCATTAGTCGGTAGGCACTTGACCGAGGAATACTTACTTCTCCCTGGGCGAGAAAACTACTGAATGAATTATGATCGAGGTACTTCCAGAGTTTATTATCATGTATTTGTATTAGTGCTTCGGCGAGTACTAAAAAGTGTTTACCTATTTCCGATTTAATATACTTAACCTTGAGTTCGTACTTATGGGCAAGGTTACCCCTTTCTAATTCTTTCACTTATCCTCCAGTATGTATATTTCTTCAGCCACTATCACGGGATAATCAGTATAAAGGGACATGTGTCCCTGTACATATGCCTTCCTATACCTAATAGTAAACATCGGATATACTGACGCATCTATCTCATTTTTATATATATGCCACCCTGGTTTATAACCCACATAAACTGTTTTTCCGTCCTTTTTTATGCGAACACGTTTAGTTGACCCTAACACATATTTCCGAACAAACCTAGTGGGTGTATACTTACGTGCCTTGATCCATTTACCCACAGGTCTAGGCTTCCCGTCACTCAATACGCCAAATAACTTGCCCTTATCTACGCGAAACGTCTTATAGCCCACTCCGGTAGACTTGGGCACGTCTTTTGAAATTTTTAGTAAACACATTTAGTCCTCCGTCTTTGTGTCCGGTATAATGAATATTTCCTTAGCTACTATTATTTTACGGCAAGCACCTTGAGTCCCCTTCACCGTGGCCCCCCTGTACTTCACTTTCTTTACCGTGTAATTATGATCCGACCACCGCATCCAACCAATAGCATCTCTTTTATATTCAAATATGTGCCAGTACGGGAAATACCCGAAGTCAACCTTGTAACGCTTATCTCTAAAATCATCGGCATGTATCCATTTACCCGTTGGCCTCTTTTTCTTCCGGCCTTGAATTTCCCCATATAACGAACCCGCGCTCACCCCGAAACCCTTATACCCCATCCCTGTGGGTTCTGGTTTTTCTTTAAATACCATCTGTAAACACATTTACTCCTCCTTAGTTAATTCAAGTATCTTATTTTGTACCTTACCATTAATCCGGTACAGTATCTTCCAAATTAAAAACAATTCTAAGTGTTCATCGTAACCGCAACAGTACTTAAACTCCTCTTCAAAACACTTCATAGCTTCTTCACACCCTTGCTGTATATCGCTTAAC
>SDBV01005142.1_pt1 | contig 18543 bp, 27 predicted proteins | sample 2277081 | NCBI WGS metagenome assembly SDBV01 (sample SAMN10402039, study PRJNA504765) | marine sediment metagenome | isolation source: marine sediment core GS10_PC15, 223 cmbsf | place: Arctic Ocean: Southern Knipovich Ridge | collected 2010 | reverse complement strand
GGGAAAACAAGTTCCTTATTATCTACATAATGTTTTCGACCATCCGCGCCCTCGACAATGCGCCGTTCCTTCTCCGGGGCGAATTCCTGTTCGATCTCCGCCTTTGCGCGGTAGTCTTCAATGTCGGCGGTGCGTTTGATTCCGACTTGCTCTTTCTCATGTGCCCGCGTTGTCGCCGTTTCCCTGCGGCGCTGTTCTCCCTGCGCTCCGGCGAACCCGAATTGCATTGCCAAATCCGGTGCGCCAGCCCCGGACATGATACGGGCCGCGCCTGCATAATCGCCGGGAACGTTCCGCGTAGTCGCGGGGGTTTGGTCAATACCGGGATGACCAAAGGCGGGGACATCCTGAGTGGACGGCTGGATCATTTGCAACGCCTGTCCGAGCGCCTGATTGTACTTCTGGCTACGGGTTTCATAGTCAGACTCGATGCCCGCCGTCTTCTTCTGCGAGCCGTAGGCCATCAACATCTGTGCAAGGCCCTGTAGCGGATGCTGGACCGGCCCGAAAGCCCGCTGCTGCATGAACTGGGCCTGTCGGCGCCGGGGGTCACGCATGTAGGCGCTCTGGAGGTGCGGGGGGAGGGTGCTGTAGTTTGCCATGTTCTCCCCCTATGCCATGATCGCAGCGGAACCGAGGTTGAACAACCCCGACAACCCCGCGTTTCGCTGTGCCTGTGCCGTCGCCTGCTGTTGCGCGGCAACGCCGTATGCGCCCCCCACGTCTGGAGGTGCGACACCAACCCCCGCCATGTTGATCGGCTGGGGCGTCTGGATGGCCGGAGCGCCTTGCGTTAGCGCCCCAAGTTCGGCCATCGGCTGTGTGCGTTCCAACAGCATGTCAGAAATTTCCTGCTGCCGCGCCTGATTGGCAAGGTTCACGTCCATGCCGCGTTCTGAAATGCCCTGCTGGCGGGCCTGCATGGAGGTAGCGAACAGGTTATTGAAGGCGTCCCGGCCGGCGGCGATGCTGTCGTATGCGGCGGCGGTGCGGGCGTCGTTCTTGCGCTCGCTGAAACGGTCGAACGCCTTACCGTACATCTCGGAACCCATCGGAATGCCTTTTTGGGAAAGCTCGGTTTGAAGCGCCGTCCTCTCCTCTCCGAACTGTGTCCCCAGCCGATCCCACACCCGCGAGAATGCGCCTTCCTCGGCGGCCACGCGGGCAGCATCGAAGTCGCCCATGCCCGGAATATCCGTCAAGCCGCCGTAATCCAGTTCGCCCCGGAACGGTTGGACGCCCTCCAACGAAAATGGATCGGTCGGAAGCTGTCCAACCGTCCGCTGTGCCGCCTCGCCAATCCCTTGCCCCGTGGCAAGTTGCGTCCCGTAAAGTTCCTGCAATTCAGGTGATAGTGTTTGGGTGGCTCGCCAGCGGTCGTCCCCCATTTCCTCGAATGTGCTGCTCCCGAACGGGGTATATGTGTCTGGACGATTGAGCCGGGCCTGTAGCCGTGCCGTTTCTGCGCTCGCCCCCGCTTGCTGGGAAAGCAAGGCACCAGGATCAACGGTCTGGGGCTTTGAAAACAAGTCCTTGATGAAGCTCATTGCAGTTCCTTCCGCAGCACAACGGCGACACGGCGGTATCCGGGCAAAACCCTTTCCCAGCCGGGGCGGCCTACGATTTCAACGAACGGGTATCCGAAACTCCGTGCGTACAAGTCGATTTCCCGTTCGATGTCCCGTAGCTCCGAAAGGTCGCCGCCCGCCAATCCCGTTCGCAGAAACCCGTTGCAATGTGCCGATAACGCTGCGGAATGGTCCCGCGTAAATAGAACGAAAGCCCCGTTTCCAAGCCCCTCGATTGCCTCTTCCCGGGTCAGGTGGTCCCCGATGGCCGCCGCGTTGCCGAGCAGCGCCCATGCGTCGTCGAAGTCCATCTAATTGAGCCCCGTCCCTAGTTCATATATTATGTCTGCCGCAAACCATTCGACGTTCTGGGCCGTCGTGCTGGTCTTGATGCGAACCGACGAATTGTAGCCGATTCCTTGCACCGTCCGCCATGCCTGGATCGTCCCCGGGCCGGTCGCCCATTCCGCCACATCCCACTCCGCCACGTCCCATTCGGCCCCCGGTGATGCAACGGCGCCCGGTGTGAAAAAGCTGGTTCCCTCGGCATAGTCCACGTCGAACCCAATGGAAACCGCCAGTGCCGCATTGGAACCCATAACCGGACGAAGCATGGTGAACTTCTTGACCACGCCACGCGCCCCGAAATACTGGAACGCCGTCTTGCCGAATGCCTCGATCATCGCGCCGTTGTCGTTAAAGCCGTTGTCGGCCTGTAACACAGCGCCGTCCCCGCCGAAGTATATTTTCCCCCGATGAACCACCCAGGAATAAGCGTCCTGCCCCTTGAAGCGACACCACGCCCCCGTCGTGAGATTGACGACGTACTGGTGAAAATCGCCGGCGGACGAAACCGGGATGTTGAACAACCCGTAGCCGCCCTGGGGATACAACACCGCCTGCCAGCCGAACGGCGCCTTGTGCAACGTGGTGGCTTCACGAACGGCGTTCTCGATCTTGTTTGATAAGGCAAGCGACGGCGCGCTGAGTCCTGTCGGCAGGACCGACGACAGGTTGACAAAACCGGCGTCGGTTATCACGACCAAATCGGCCCCGACTTTGAGCAGGCACCGCCGCCCGATAGGACGCCCAATCTGGAAGATGCCAACCAAGGACCAGCTTGTTCCCGGGTCGGTGCCAGCGTAAATCGCCACCTCGCCATTGTCGGTGATGAAACACGCCAGGTCGTCGGTTCCCGAACCGCCGTCACGAGTCCATGACCCCATCGCCATTAGCTTGCCGCCAAGGGTGAACAGTGACGCAAGATCGAATTCCGTCACCGCTCCCGCCACGGAAACCACCGGGAGATATCCGAACGCCAGCGAATCGTTGAAACAGAAGAACAGCCGCCTTTTGTGCGACATCACGTTGACGATATCCGCCGCCGTGACGCCGGTCAGCGACGGGTTGGCCCATGTCGCCCCGTTGTAATGCAGCGGCGCGTCCGCACCGTTGCACAGCCAGATAAAGTGTCCCCCAGCCGTCCCGAAGTTCTCATATTGCCACTGGGCATTCGTGAGGCCCGTTACAACGTCCAGTCCGTCCGTCGTCGCCGTCACATCGAAGATATTGGAACCCGCGATGGCGAACATTTCCGGCGTTGTCCCGCCGTATGTCATCAGGGTTTCGACGTTCGGCGTGGTGGACGTTTGTTCCAGCAGGAGATTGTCGGCGTTCTCCTGCAACAGCGGGTCTTCGGTTTCCTGCGCCAGTTGCAGCAGCCCCACCGCCCTGTGCGATGTGAAGCCCTTTCTTGCCTGGACATTCGCATCACCGGGATAATAATTGTCCAGCGTGATGGCGTCCGTTTCCGCCATCATGTCAATCGAATCGCGGGCGTTCCAACCTCCGGTCGGCGCTCTTACGGTCATTCGGGGCATGACTACGCCCCCAGGAACGTCCAGTAGAGCGTGATCGTCCCCGTGACACTGGCGGTGGCGACGGTTTGATTCCACGTCGCGGCCACGTTGATGTTAGCCACATGCGAATCGCCTGCCTCGAACACCACCGGCCCCGCGCCCGCAGTCATGACCGTGGATTTTTCCTTAACGAACGTGCCGGCGTTAGCAACGGTCTGGCCCGTAACCCAGTCCTCCATCGGTGCGCTCCCCGCACTCAATGTGGCAATGTCGCCGGATGAAATCAACGAACCGACGCCAAGATCAACGGCATTGGTCGCGGTATCCATGACGCCCGCCGTGATGTCCATGTGACAGGCCGTGGCGACGTATATCCCCACCGGGAAGGTGTAGATGATCGCCCCCGCGCCTTCCGCATTGGCCGGGATGGTGGGCGTCAGTTCCGCCGCCGTCAGCGTCAGGACCGTGATGTGGTTGTAGCCGTCGCCCCATTCCACGGCCGTTACGTCATCCCCCGCCGCGCCGACGTTCAGCGTGGTCTTGCCGCCCGCCGCCGTGGCAATTCCGGATGTGGTTGTGGCGACCGGAATGTTGCCGAAGAAATCCGTCATGGAAACCTTTTTCGTTTCCGTCGAGCCCGTGTCCACAACGGCCAAGAGATCAGCGGCAGCAAGGGCCGTGCTGAGATCGGTGAGGGCGGAGATTTTCGCGTCAGCCATTATTCATCTTCCCGGTTTGTCAGCGGATTTCCAGCCAAGACATATCGCCGCTTACGGATGTCGTTCCCGCATTGCGCCCGGTCACGACGATGCTGAGGTGTGTCGGATTTGATCCGTCTATGTCCAGAACGAGCGGCAGCCGAGCCGCGTGGTCTTCCGCCTCGCGGCTCGACAACAACCTGTTCCCTTGGACGGCCGCTATGACGGCGAATTCCCGAACCCGTATGCCGCCGGTTACCGTTGTTCCAGCGACATCGAATTCCACAATGCTGTCGTCGTTGACCGATGCCCACGAAGGTGTTCCGCCCAAGACCCCGTTATAAACCCACTCGACATATGCGGCTTCTACATCGGCGATCACACCGAAACCGACGGGTATAATCAGCCCCCGATTTGCGATTGAATTGAATGTACCTTTGGGCCGGATCGACAGGATGGCTCGTCTGGTCGAAACCGAAATCTCCGTGACGCCGTTCCCCGTCGAAAACGGTGTAGCCAAGTCTTCACTAAAGCCGCCTTCGGAAGACACTTGGGAGCATATGGCCTTCATGTTGCCGGCGGTGCCCGTTCCGGTAATTTCGTACCGGATCGGCAAGTTCGCCGTCGTCATATATGCACCATCGGCCGTGTTGGAGTGATTGAATTCATGTGCCGTATGGTTAACCCCGTGAATTTGGAATCCGACGCGAACACGGCCAACCGACAGCCATTCAAGATCAATCCATAACAACTGAGCCTTTGTCCCGTCCAGCGTGTCGGCCGACGGATTCAGCGTTCCCGCCCCGAACGCATCCACACTCCAGTCTGCTTGAGCAACAACAGTTTCGACGACACTCCCCGTAATTTTAGACCGCTTGACAATGCTCAACGACCCGTCGCCGGATTGCCGGAAGAGTATTCCATTCTCGGCATCGCCATATCCGGTATCTTTTGTGCAGCCGCTTGTCGCCGCCCCGTATGCTAACGAAATATAGATGTACTGAGATTTCCCCGATTGATAACGAATATATTGCCGGGTTTGCCGGATGACATTAGAACCGTCATCCGTCGTGACGTTCATCCGAACGGTGCTTTCGTTCGGCAAATGCGTTACCGTGCCGTTGGTCGTTAGTTTATTTTGCCAGATTAACGGCCCCACATCGTATTGACTTTGGCTGTCGAAGAGCGTTACGGGATTGCTGACACGGAGACGGGAGAAGGCATCGAGTTGATTGCCCGATGCCAATTGAACAAGCGCCCCTCCATGGTCCCCGTTAAGTCGCCCAGCCGCAATGGCCTGAATTTCGTTCAGCGTCGTATCGGCGGTCATTCGTAATCACCACACCAATCGTCTGCCCCAACCTTTGGAAAACTCGGATTCGGGCTCGTATAGCGGCATTTACCCACCGAACGAAGGACGCCTTCCCCGGTTTGAACATCCCCCGTCTTGTCAAACCAAATACAATTGCGGCACTTTCGCCCCAACAATTTGAATATGATCTTTTCTTTGATCCACATTATTCGACAAGCCCCATCAATGCGATTGCCCTTCCTGGCAATGCAGATAAAGTTCATGCAACACTGTCGGCGTGTTCATTCGGTCAGTGCGTATCCAAATCTCGCACGGCTTTTTCCACGGCTCCGCGAAGCCACGAATCTCTGGTTCTTTGCCGCCACGTTCGCGGTATGCTGTGTGGAGATCATCGTAATTCCGAACGTGGCCTATGAAGTCGAGCGGCTCCAATTGCCATGTAGGGGCACACCCGGCCACAAAAAAAGCCGCCATAATGACGGCCAATACTGGAAAAGCAGCGCGGGTCATGCCGGCTTCTTCTTCCCAGCGGGCTTCTCACTTTTTTCGGCCGTATCGAATGCCTCGACCTTCGCCGTCAACTCCGCGTTCTCCGCCCGTAGGTCATCCAGAACGCCGCCCATCTGTACCACTTGGTTCAACGCCATGTTCCGCTGCTCTTCGAGAACGCGGATCATGCTTTGCGCTTTGTCGATGTCGGTTCGTGCCATTGTCGTGCTCCATCTCTCTGTTGTGGGCAGGATTGCCCTATGATGTATGCGCCGTTACGTCGATATAGAACGCGGTAATTCTAATCACTCCAGCCGAAAAGTCTGCGGCACCACCAACAGCCGTGAACACAACATCCTCGGCGGCGATATAAAGGATACCGGCTGCTTCAATGCTGGTGTAATCCGCAGCGGTTGTCGTCGTGTTCACGTTAATACTAATGCCATTCCCCCAAAGATCAGCATCGGCAGCACCCTCATTCCCAATTTGGAAAGAGGTGCATCCTTCAACCGCTGTCGTGACGCGAACCGTAAGCCCCAGTAGAAGTGCCCCATCGGGAATAAAGCTCGAAACCGTATGCGTGTTCCCCGAAGAAGAAACATCTTCCGAGGATGTCACGGTCTTGATGTTGGTGGCGGCGCCAAGCGTCCCAGCCTTAATTAAATTTCCTGTCGATGTGGTGGTGCCAGCAAACGTGGCAGATAGATCGCTCGCCCCCCGCAACCACTCTGCCGCCGTATCCCCCGACAACATCGTATAAAAGACCAGATCGAAGTCTTCGTTCGTCGGGTCAACATCGGTCGCTACGCTTTCAATCCGACCGCCAATCTCATTGTTGCCAGCACCCGTTTCCGTAATAAACTGGATACCAACTCCAACATCTGCGGCTGGCGCATCGGAAGAGGTCCGGATCAGTTTGAGAACATCAACCACGTCACTGGCCGCGGCTGCGTCGGTGGTAAGGGTTGTGATGTCGGCTGCGAGGGTGCCAGTGGTGGTCAAGTTGTTAGCCTGAAAATCCCAATTCTGGCTGTTGTCAATAGAAACAGCGATGCTGGTTTCCAAAGCGGCGGACATTGAAATATTAAACGGGTCACCAGCAACGCTATTGTCGATACCGATGGTCCAGTCCCGCGCCCCTTGTACCTCGAACAATATCGCAGGATCACCCGCACCGCCGTTTTGCTCGATCTTCACCTGAAACGCAGTCGCGTCATTAACTTCTAAATGAAGAAGAGCATCAATGTTGTTTCCTAATGTGCTAAGACCCAAAAAGCCAACTTCACTGAGACGCATTTTTTCAGTGGCGGCTCCGCTCGCAGCCGTAAGAAAGGCTAGTGCCGTTTTGTTGTTGTCAGCAGCAAAAGTACTTGTTGCAACGGCTCGAATGATCGCTCCAATAACGATGGCATCCGTACCACTGGCCTCATCCGGTGCCTGAAAATCAATCCGGCCCAAAACATCGCCAGATTGAACATCTGTGTCCTGCGTGGTGAGAAGGAGAATACCACCAGCCGCTCCGTCAACTGTGGTAGCACCAGCGGCGATGGTGCCAGCGAAGGTGGCGGCATTGTCGTCATGAAGGCGAAGAACTTCTGTCGCCGTGTCGCCAGAAAGCATGGTGTAAAAGACAAGATCAACGTCTTCATTGGTTGGGTCAACGTCCGTGGTGACTGCGCGAATGGCCGCGCCGATTTCCGTGTTCCCGGCGGCGGTCTCGATTTGGAAAATAAGCCCGGCGCCAATACCAGAAGCAGGCGTGCCGGAGGTTTGGTGATCCAGAGCGAAATCCTGAACGCTGTTGGTAAGCGCGGTTGTTGCTCCGACGGTCGCCACGCCGCCGGAAGTCCACCACAGCCCCATATCCCCTGAAGCGCCCAGCTTGATGGCCCCCGCCGAACCTACCGCCGTACCGTCAACGTCGATGGTGAACTGGCCACCTGTGGTAATATCATTTGTTCCCGCGTCAACGGCTACCGGGATATTCGCAAAGAAATCCGTCAGCGTGGATTTTTTGTTGGTCCCGGTCGCGTTCATGGTGGTATCGGAAACGTCAACGATTTCCAGCAGGTCGCCCGCCGCCTGTACCCCGGCAAGATCGGTCAAGCCGGTGATTTTCGTATCAGCCATAGTTCATCCTTCCAACACGCGACGGTCGCCACTTTCCAGCAGACGTTGAGATTGGCCGCTTTCCAGCAGCCGTGAGAACAGAACGGTGAACGCCCCCATGGAAACCCAATTTGCGTAGCCCTTCGATTCGGCGTATTCCTGCATGAGGTTGTTGACGTTGTTTTCGGTGGTCGTGAGCTTGTCCTGTAACCACCGAATGAACCGCTCGTTGAACGTGCCGGCAATCACGCCGTCGAGATCGAACAGCGCAATCCAATCCTCATTGTACGTGCGAGATGTGCCGGTCTGATTGCGAACCGACAGATGCCGCGCTTCCTGGTTGGTTGCCATGATCTAACCGAAGCCGAATCTCGGAATATTCGGCGGCCCGAGGAATATCCCGCCGCCGCCGTCGAGGTTGAGCGGCGGGTCCCCGCCCTTCCGGCCCAGCGCCTTGTCAACCTCGGTTCGGTAAATCTTGTACGGCACGTCGAACGGAAGCCCGGACTTCTGGAGGAACCGCCAAACGATCCCGAGAGATATCAACCTTTCCTCAAGCAAGCTGGTGTCGTCGTCGGCTGCCCAAACGGCGGCATCCCCTACATCGTCCCCATCCGTATCAACCCATACCGTCGAGAGATATTCGATCGCCCTCGTGTCGCCGCCCGCCGGATCGGGCGTCATCAAGATTTCGCCATTGCGAACCCGGAAGAAGTCGTGAATGCCGGAAGCAATCGCCGTGGCTTGTTCGCGTTGCCACTGCTGGGCGGAGATTGGACCGAATACCTTGCGCCGGGAACTCCGGTTGTAGATGCTGTCGTTGACGAACGCGGCAATATCGGACGGCAACGCCCCGGTTTGTTCCGAGGCCGCAACCGCCGTGAACGTCGTTTCCTTGATCAACGCTTCCCACAGCCCAGCCCGCGTCAGTTCTTCGCCTTCCTCGTTGGCGAACGTCAGCAGCGTTTCCACCTGCGGATCACTGTTGTCGATCACCGTCACCGGCTTCGGAACGCCAATTTTGGTTGACGCGGACTGGACAATGGAGAGGAATGTCATCGCATTACTCCGCGCCCTGGTCCCTTATCCACTCGTGGCAAGCCGTCTTGGCTCCAGGGCCGGTTTCGGTATGCAACACTTCCTTCGCCGCATCGAGAACCTCAAATTTGCCGCCGAAACCCTTTTTGACCACATATCCGCCTTCCACGGCGGTTACATCATCGGGAGGGACGGTATCCGCAGTCCCTTTAGCCGTCACGAAATCCATGACGGCTTCGGTGACGATTTCCTTGCCGGCCATCAACTCGGTAATCTGCGCCTGCATGGCCGCCATTTCCTCCCGCGATTCCTTGAGTTGCGCGGAAAGGGCTTCCGTGCCGGTGCGCTGGGCGACGAAGGCGCGGGCCTTGTCCCGAAGTTCCAGATACCCCAGGCCGAGGTTCTGGACGTGCGTATCGGATACCTCCGCCAGCATCTCGACGGTCATGATCTTGTGATATCGGAGGTCGGGAATGCGGGGATCGTCGCGGCCGAGGAACAGTTCGAAACTGGTCCCCTCAATCTCGAAACCCTCGCCCTTTTTCCAGGCTTCGTATTCGTCCGGGAACTGCTGGCGCTCCCGATCCGTCACCTTGCAAATGGGAATGGATTTCGTGTCGCCGGGGATGATCTTTTCGAGGCACTCCATTTCCTGAAGGGTGCCGTCGGGCTTCATAACGCGGTGCATGAAGAAACGGGGGACGATGCCGTGCCGGTCGGCCTTTTGCTTCTGGCCGGTGTGGAGGGCTTCGATGCCTTCCTCGCCTCGCGCATATTGGGGTGTTGGCATTGGTTGTGCTCCTTCTAAGTAGGGAAAACAGCGCATCACTGCGCGGGTGGTGGCGGGTAATTCCGCCGAGTCAGATAAACGAATTCTCGCCCGTGGTCCCCATCAAGCCGGCTACATAGGGAAGCATCCCCCGCCCATGGACGCTCACCCGAACGCCCTTTTCGGCCAGCATCGGGTATTGCTCCTGAAAGTTCTCCACCTGGCGCACCATCCACGGCGCGGCGCGAAACTTCCGGTCCCCAACGAACACGTCAACCACCCGTTCGTCGTCGTTCTGTGGCTGGGCGTAGGCGTGGCCGGCGTCGTCCTCATACGAACTGTCCATGCCGTACAGGTGGATGAACTTGTACCCCACCCCCTCGGCCATGGTCATCGCCCGCAGGCCCACCGTGCCGCCGCCCGTAAACGCCGCCCACGGTTTGTCCGAGTGCTCCACCTCCAGGTACTCCGCCACGCCCTCATCGTATGAGTGCCAGAGCGTCACCTTGTAGCCTTTCACCGCGTCAAACAGACTCGGATGGCACCGCGAGCAAAGCATGTACTCGACGCGCTTATGCAGATGCTCCAGAAACTTGATGTTGTGCGGACGGGCATCCATGATCAGCAGCGCGTCAGGGACAATCCCGCGCTCAATCAGGTAGTCGTGTGCCCCGTTGAGCGCCCATATCGTATGGCCCAGCCGCTTTCGCAGCTTGATCCCGTCCAGGTCATCGGCCAGTGACGGCGCTCCGCCCACGATGCAGACGTGTTTTTTAGCCCGTACAGGCCGACGAAGCCACTTGACGCCCTTAGCCTCGGAATTATGCTTCACCTGCCCTAGAATCGTCGCTATGCCCGTGTTACACCCGCTTGTGTACCGAACCAGATTGAAGCCCCGGGTCCATGCCTCCCGAACCCATGGCTCCTGGCAGTCATGTATCCTCGGTTCCCCGTGGAACTTGACCAGTCGCGCTCCCTTCGGAACGCCAGTCCCGCAATGCACCTTGAAACTGACGACCTGCCCCGGCAGTTCCGTCTGCCAGCGTTTCAACCCGTCGAGGCCGTAAACCTCGTTGACCAGAACTTGATCGCCGAAATCAGGGGCAATTCGCTTGTCGCCCCGCTCCATCCACTTATCAGGGTCGGATTTGAATAGGTCCCATACCGCCCGCATTTCCCCCGGTGCGAAAGACAGGACGCTTTGTGACGGGCCGCCGTGATACCAGTCCGAGGTAATGCAGGCCGGGCCGTCGTACAGCGCGATGTCGTCAAGGTCCCCGACCACCAGACACGACAGGTCCAGAAACAATATCCGCCCGTACCGTTCCAAGTCGGGCCGGAACATCTCGACCTTGCTCCACCATCCCGGCCAATCGTGCCGAAGTGGTTCCCACTGGATATTCCAGTCGTCGTCGAATACCGTTTCCTTCACAGCATCCGTCAGGCAAATGAACCGATGTTCCGGCTTCATGTGCTGGGCGATACCGCGACGGAGGCCGATAACGTAATCCCGGGTGTAGTCCCCGCCGGATTTGAAGACCGTCAGGACGTTAAGCATCGGAACCCAGCGCATCGTTGAGCATAGCTTGCCACTTCAATTTGTCCTGGTGACGGCTTATATTTGGCCCCGCTCCTTCGGGCGAAAACTGTTGCGCCTTACGTGCCGCCGCCAACATCCCCTCGGTCGGCCCCCGCATGGCCGCGATGGCGGCGCGGGCCATCAATTCGCCCTGGCCGTGTTCAAACTCGGTTTCCGATGTTGCCCACAACGCAGCCTTAACCCGTTCAATCATCTCCATTGCTTTGCTCCCGTTTCAGCATTTCCGTCCCGCCTTGAATGTCTGCTGCGGGGCGAGATAAACATCCGCATCCCTTGTCTTCGTCGCCACCATCCAGAATATCTGCGCCCCTTGATCCCGTGTGATGCAATCCAGCGCCGAACCGTCCTGGCGGCTGAACCAGATTGCCTCAATTTCGAATCCATTCAGCCCAAAGAAATCACGCGCCGTGTACCAATCCGTCACATGAATGCCGTGGCCTTCATAGCCGCCGCAGGGCGCGTGGTGAATGAAATACCCGCCGACTGCAACAGCCGAAGCCGCCACGCTGAACGTCCTATGCACGTCCCAAATATGCTCGATGGTGCCAAGATTGAAAACCGTTTGATATTCCCGATCCGGCGTCCATTGCGTCAAGTCTGTCTGAATATCGCCGCCGTCCGGGTCTAGGGTCGTGTAGTCGTCAACCCCGAAAAACTCTTGGGCCGTCGTTCCCTCTAATCTGCACTCTTGGTTGCCGAGCATCAAAAACGGGCTTTGGTACGCCCCTGTGCCGCGTATCAGTTCAAGGTAGCTTAGATGCTCCGGTAGAATCATGCCCGTGCTCCATTCAGCCTTTGCGGCGGTCGTAGGGCATCCCAAGTTTGATCGTTTCAACGACGGCGGGCTTTCCATGCTCTCCCTTGAACGGGAAAGGCTCAATCGTCGGATCGTGCCACTCCACCGGGATTTGCCGGTCAGCCGCCATCAAGCGCAACATCATCGTTAACGTGCTGTCCATCGCCCCCAGATATTTCGCAATCAGGGCAAGCGATTCGGCGTTTGCGTCATCATTCCGTAACACGGAATAAGCTGGCGCAGCGGCGAGGCCTGTAATATCAGTCATTGATGCACTCCATTGCCAATAAGTAGAGGGTGAGCCGAAGCCCACCCTCCGAGGGTAGAACGTTGTTAACCCCGTTACAGGTTCTCAGAAGGTGACGCTCTTTGGCCACGTCAGCATCATCTCGACGTTTGTAGCCGAGGATGTGCCGTTGGTCGTAATCGCAACGATGCCGTCGATCTTCGTCTGAGAAGCGGACGTGTCATCGACGTGGCCAGCGGTTCCGGACGAATATAACGCCACGTCAGCGGCGCACGAAGCGAGAACCGCGCCTTTGATGTTGGAACCACGAATAACCACCCAGCCGCCGTCGTTGTCGGCGAAAGTGACTTGGGCGATGCCGATATGAAATCCATCATCGACCATGCCCTTCGTCAAGCTGGCGGCCTGGTAGTTTTCGTCGATGCCCACGAAATCGTACTGAGTGATTGAACCCGACGCCTGGACAAAAACCCATTCGGTGCTGTCCACGCCGCGTACCGTGTCACCCAACTCGAAGTCGAGGTTGCTTTGCGGCCCCACGGTCGGCAGAGTCGCATCGGTATAGAGGGGATTGGTCGCCGTGAGATCGGCCCCCAGTTTCCCCGATGTCAGCCTAGTCATGATGTCCTCCATGCAGGGCCAAAAGAATGGGGCGGCCCGAAGACCGCCCCGATTGAGATGTTGACCAGAACCACTAGAACGTGGTGCTGCGTGGCCAAGTCATCATGATTTCGGTGTTCGTCGCTGAAGCCGTGGAGTTTATGAGAACAGCAACGATACCTTCGATCCGAGTCTGACCGCCGGAAGAGTCATCGACGGCACCAGCGGTGCTGGTCGTATACAGGGCCGCGTCAGCAGCGCACGAAGCAAGCACGTTGCCATTGACGTTTGATCCCCTAACGACCACCCATGCGCCGTCGTTGTCGGCGATAGCGACCTGGGCGATTCCGATGAACCACCCATCGTCAGCCATGGTTTTGGTCAACGGAGCCGCTTGGTAGTTCTCGTCGATACCAACGAACTGGTATTGAGTGATCGTGGCGGAGGCTTGAACGAACATCCACATGGTGCTGTCCGCGCCGTGGGTGATGTCCCCCAGCGGGAAGTCCATGTTCTGCTGCGGCCCGGTAGTCGGGAGCGTTGCGTCGGTGTAGAGCGGGTTTGTGGCCGTGATGTCCACCCCGATCTTGCCGTCTGTCATGCGGGTCATGTGTTATGGCCCTCCTTTATTAGAAAGGGCGGCCCGAAGACCGCCCCATGTTAGATTGAATCAAGAAGTCGGAGCGAATGACTACCGCCGCTTACTCCTGACAGGAGATGTCAGGGCTCTTTCCGCCGGCCAACCCTTATCGAAGCGCCAGATTAGCACTTTTGAGGGAATGCCCGAGCGTTCTGCCCATTCCGCAAATGTCAGAGCTTCACCACGATAAAACATCGTTCGCATTTCGCGCCTGTTTCGTTGCTGCATCTTGCCTGTGGCCCAGCGGCAATTGGACGGTTCATAGTCCCCGAACGTATCTATGCGATCTAAGGTCGTGTCCGATGGACGCAACCCCATATCCGCAAAGAACGTCTCGAAACTGTGAGCCCACGGTTCATGAACCCTGATGCCTGCGCCCCCATAGCGCCCATAGTCTGGAGCGTTTGGGTTGAGACATCGTTGTTTCATAGACTCCCACGTTCTGAATGTGGGGGTCCCCGTCATGCCGTGAGTGGTTACGGCTTGCTTGTGCCGGTGGCCACTCGATTGACTTCGGCCACTGGTCAAACTGCGAGCCTTTACGGCCCGCCGTTCACCAGAAACCTCGTCACGGCATTGCCAATAGATTTCGCCACGCTTGTTTTTGTGGCTAAATCCGAGAACGAACCAATCACCGAAGCGTTGGCCCGTGAGCGCTAGGCGCAATGGGCGTGTTTTCATGGACGCATTGTACACCCATTCGACACACTATGCAACAATTACATCAGGCCACGATGACTCCCTGGAGGGCTCTGTTGGACACGACCAGGTTGCCGGCCCAGCCGATGAGCTTGACCATCGCGTCCTGGTTGGTGCTGAACCGATCCGGGTCCAGCGGGACCATGTTGCGGTCAGCGTGTGGGCGGTACTTCAGGTAATCGCTGTTCAAGAAGTACATATGGTTGGAAGGCGAAGCGCCCCCCTGCCCACCGTCGTACACCACGTCCGCCTGCTTGAACTTCAGGTTGTCGAAACCAGCCGACGCCATCTTCTCGTTGGTGAACCGCTGGATGGTCTGAAGCGAAGCCCAATAGAACGTGTAGTAGTTGTTGTCGGCCACGATCAGGTCGATCAGGTCACGCCCACGGGCACAGAGCAGCCACAGCGCATTCATGGCCGTTTGGATCGTGGTCGCGGCAGCCGCCGTCCCAAGGGTCGTCGAGAAGTCGTAGATTTGGTTGGCCCAGAATGAGAACGTGCCGCTGGCGATGCCGCCGGCCGTTGAAGAGCCGGTGTCGGCGACCAAAAGCTGCAACCCGCCGATCTGCTTGCCACCCGACGCCGAACCATCCGAGTACAAGTCGCTCGAAAGGTTGTTCATCATGGTGCCTTCGGCGTTCTCGATCCGGCTTTCCAGCAAGTCGAGAGTGGCCCACCGGCCGGTATTCTGGAGTTGTTCCAGGCCGGAGATGGACACGGAAACGGCCGCCTGCTTGATCTCGAACTCAGCGCCGGTAATCACGTCCGACGGGCTGATGTCGATTTCCTCGTAACCCGAATATCGGGTGTAGGTGCCGTTTTCCTGGTAGGCCAGTTCCTCGACGATGGTTCGTCCGCCTCGGAACGGCTTGATGCGCTTCTTCTCGCTCAGGCGATACAGGAGCGCGTTGTTGTTCGTGAAGTTGTCGGCCAGCTTCTGCGAACGATTCCGCAGGGTTGTGGTGACAATCTCACTAAGATTTGGCGATGCCATTTAGGTTTCCTCAAAGTGATTCAGCGGCAGCCGCCTTTTCAAGTTCCTCTCGTATGGTCCCAACAGGTCCGGGCGGTTCCGCGCCGCCGGGTGATCCGGCCACGCTTTTCCCCGCCTTTGCGGCCTTCGCCGCATGGGCCTTCTTTCCCTTCTCAGCGGCGCGTTCGGTATCGCGGCGCTGGGTGGTCAACAGGGCCTCCCGATGGTTCGGGGATGCCCATAGAGCTTGGCTGTACGCCGCGTCCAAATCCTTGGCCCCGCCGGAGGAAATCAACACGCCCATGGTGGCGCGAAGTTCCTCGAAGTGGGGGTACTTCAAGTTATTGGACTCATCGGTTTCGCCCGCGAAGGCTTCGAGTTGCCCTTGCAAGGCGGTCTGGCGTTGTTCTTGTTCGGTCGCCAAGGTCTGTTCTTGTCGGGTTTGGAACGATGAAACCTGCTGGCGCGTTTCGTTGAGTTCGCGCCGGAGTTCGGCAAGCTCGGGGTTTGGTGTTTCCCCCGCCGCTTCAGGGTTCAGGGATGAGAGGTCCACGCCAGCGCGTTCGGCGAGCATCCGGAGGGTTCCCACAGGATCGGCCGTCATTGACTTGTCGATGGCGATGTACTGATTGAACAGATTCGCCGGGTCGATGCCATGAAGGGCGAAGTTATCCTTGTAGGGCTCGATGACCGCATCAAATGCGTCGTAGCGTTTCGACTTCTCGCTCAGTTCGGCCTGTTTTCGGGAAAAGCCTCGGTCACGATCACCCTCCCGGCGCAAAACAGCGGCCTGCACCTTTTCGGGGAGATCGGAAAATTCGGCCCTTTCCTCAGCCGACCATGAACCCGGGGGAGTCAGGGAGCCCGGAGGGGCATCTTCCTCGTCGGAATCTTTGGCTTTTTGGTCGGTCTTGTCCTGGTCGTCATCCTCGGGAGGCTTTGCAGCCGCCTCGGAATCGGGGTCAGGCTTATCGTCTTTGTCCGCGTCCTTCGCGGTGTCCTTATCCGCGTCCTTGGCCTTCTCCTTGGCCAGCGCGTCGTCTATCTCTGTTTTGTCGTCGGCTTTGGCTTTCTTCTCATCGGCCACTGCCTCGACACCTTCCTTCGCGGGCTCTTCGGGCTCCACTTGATCCGGTTTCCGCTCTCCGAACTCGTCTTCTTCCCACTTCTCGCCATGCTCTTCCAACGCATCATTCAGGGCGTCCCGGACGGAGCCGCCATCGTCGTGTTCATCGACGAGAGCCTTTAGCTGTTCCGCCGTCACTGCGGGAGGATCAGCGTTGGCTGGCTGTGCGTCACTCATAATCATGCACCGCCTTGAGGGCCGCCATCTTCTCCTTGGCAACCTTCATGGCCGCTTTCATGCGGGCCTTGTCGCCCATGATTTCCTGGGCGTCAATGAGGGTTTCGCAGTCGTGTTCCGCCTGATACCGCTTGTCCTCGGCGGTCGGGTTTGCCGACATGTGGTAGGTCATGAAAAAAGCTCCTTCTGCGTGGCGGGAAACGGCGCATCGCTGCGCTGTAGTTGAGGGTGTGCTAATCCCCCCAATTCAGTTCAAGTTGCTCCTGAAGGTCGCGGCGGGAGACTCGGTGGAGCGCCATGCCTCAACCGCCGCTACCCCCGAGCCGACGGGCCGGTCACGGGGGGTCCGATTCTGGTGTGGTCGCCTTAGAATTCGGCCTTGAAGTACCGGTCCAGCATTTTGAAAACACTGTCTTCACTCATCGCCGTGCCTTCTCCAGATTCGTTTTGAAGCCACGCAAAATCTGCACCATTCACCTCATACGCCCTAATGGTCAGACTGTAACGGGGTGCTGCATCCCCCACCGAAATTACTGGTTCTTTCTCCGCAGCCGTAAATGTTATCTCCATGTCCCGTTGCTCCTGTTACCGTGGCTCCAATTCATACCACGCGGATATTCGCCGTTCAACAGCACAGGCAATACGGTATGCTTCTTCCGCATCCCCGGCCATTACGGCCCGCTGCACCGCTGCGTGAAGTTGACCCGCTTCCTCCATTAATTCCCCGCCGTCCTTCCCCGTCAATGGCCCGTTCAAGGCAATCGCCATCACCGCGACTCCAATTCCTCTATCGCCCGCTTGATATCAGGCCCCACTGCATCCCGTTGAGGCTTGTTCTCCTTGACCCGTTCGTCGCCCGTGTCGATCACGCCGTGATGGCGCATGAACTCCCGCTTTTGCCGGTTGCCGCCGATCACCTTGCCCTCGATGGGCTCAATGAAAGGCGCAATGTCAGGAACGACCTGAATGCCCTGGCCCTTGCCACGATAGGCCGTTCTCCCCGCCTCACGCTCCGCACGGGCCGCGTCCCGTTCCGCCCGGCCCACCGACCAGTCGATACCGGCAAGGCCCTCGATGTAGGCGCTGGTGACGGGGCGGGTGGTGATCTTGTGTTCAGCCATAAGCCGTCTTCCCCGTCTCCCGGAACTCCGCAAGGTGCCCCAGCGCCACGTCCGCCAGTTTGCGGGGGTTTTGGCCTATCTCCGCACCTTCAAGCCCCGTGATGTAGCCGACGCCGGTTGACCAGCACACCCGCGTTACGTCCAGGTTCCACAACTGATCGAAACCGATAAACCCCCCGGCCTTCTTTCGCAGCCGGTTGATGAAGCGTTTGTGCTTACGGGGGTCGCAGAACCAGCGTTCAGGCATCCGTTATCTCCAGCGTCTCCTTCAATCCGTCTGCAAACGCTTCGATTGCCCTCGCACCAATATCGTTTCCCGCAAGTCGGGCCTTGAGGGCAGTTCCAACCGCCGCCTTCACCGCGAAGTTAATGCTCAGCGTCGTTACGGCCTCGACCATAGCCAACACGGCTTCTTCGTCTGTCTTCATGGTGCTTGCTCCACATACCCCCACTTGTCCCAATGCCCAGGGGCATATGCTGCCTCGGGGAACTCCATCAAGCCGGTATCCAGTGCGACGGTGCCGCTTACTTCCAAGGCTCCACTTTCATGGACAAAGGCGACTTCGGCAACATGTTCAAATCGCACATCACCGCTGATTACGAATATTTTTTTCATCGTCTTGCTCCAATGCCCCAGTTGTAGATGCGAACGACCTTTTGGGCCAGGCACTTCGCACATTCATAGGTGACGATGCAGGGCTTGTGATCAGGTGCGCCGTACC
>SDBV01005141.1_pt1 | contig 18544 bp, 18 predicted proteins | sample 2277081 | NCBI WGS metagenome assembly SDBV01 (sample SAMN10402039, study PRJNA504765) | marine sediment metagenome | isolation source: marine sediment core GS10_PC15, 223 cmbsf | place: Arctic Ocean: Southern Knipovich Ridge | collected 2010 | reverse complement strand
CCGGCGCCAGCTCCTCCGGCCACTCGATTTGAAGATCGGCGCCTTCGGTTCGAACCGGATAGACGGCCAGGTTGGAGCCGGCGGGCCCGTTCGTAGTCCGGCCTGTCGCCAGATCAAAGCTGGCCCAGTGCCAGGTGCAGACGATTTCACAGAAGGATATCCAGGACAGTGGCGCCACCACGGTATCGGATTTCCTGCGCTCGACCAGCGCCAACTCGGCGAGTAGCTGGAGCGACAGCACGGTGAACAACCTCGCGCCCGGCGGCGCGGGCATCGCGCTGCGTGGCCTGAGCGAGAAGTACACGCTGGTGCTGGTGGACGGCCAGCGCGCCGCACCGTACGCGTTTGGGTCGAACGGTACCGACACGTTCTTCGACATCAACACGCTGCCTGCGAACATGATCGACCGCATAGAAATCGTCAAGACCGGTGCGGTGTCGCAATACGGCTCGGACGCGATCGCGGGCGTGGTCAACATCATTACGAAGAAGGACTTCCAGGGGCTTCAACTGGACGGCAGCATCGGCGGCGCACAACACGGCGGTGAAGGCACCACGAACTTCAGCATACTGGGCGGCTTCGGCAATCTGACTTCGGACGGCTTCAATATTACGGCTGCGGCCAGCTACTACCGCACCAGCGGCGTGACCATGGATGAGCGGGGTATTACGAGCAACCAGGATTACTCCGGCGAGAACGGCGGTTACTTTTCGCAGCCCAGCTCCTACTGGACCACGGCAAACGGCGTGCAGGCGCTCAGCGATTGCAGCGCATCGGGCGGCAAGGTCACGTCGGCGTTGAACAACATCCAGACGGAAGAGGCCGGGACAGTCTGCTCCCGCAACGGCGCGAGCGCGCAGTCTATTGCCCCGGAAGCCGAGCGCACCAACGTGAAGGTGCATGCCGATTTCAAGATCAACGATAACGTTCAGGCGTTTGCGGACGTCTGGGACAGCTACAACACCACGCGCCTGCTCCAGGGTCTCGCCGGCTTTACCTCGGGCGACAACCTGGGAACGACGCTGTACGAGAACGGTGGCGTCGTTTCGGCGTTCCCTGCCACGGTGGGTGGAACCGGGCTCACCTACTATTTCCCCGAAGCACAGTCGGTGACCACGGTCTCCAACTTCTATCGCGTTTCGACTGGCCTGAAAGGCAGCTTCAGCACGGAGAAGCTCGGTGACTGGGACTGGACGACGTCCTACGGCCACTCGGAAGACGAAGTGTCCAACTCGTATGGCAACCAGATCAACGCCTCGGTCCTCTCTAGCTATCTGAGCAGCGTGACGACGAGCACGTTCAGCTCGAATACGCTTAACTCATTGCCGGGCCTGTTCGGCACGTCGCAAGATCAGGCTATTTCGAAGCTCGATACGCTCGACGCGACGATCTCGACGGCGAACCTGTTTACGCTGCCGGCGGGCAACGTGGGCCTCGGTTTCGGCGCGCAGTTCCAGCATCAGAGCGAATATATCGGGGCGGGCTCCACGGCATACCTGAGCCCGATTACGCAGGCGGTAGACGGCGAGCGCAACGTTGCGGCGGTTTACTACCAGATCGACGTTCCGATCCTGCGCAACCTGACGTTCAGCCAGTCGGGGCGCTACGACCATTACGACGACTTCGGCGGGGCATTCTCGCCGCGCTTCGCGTTGCGTTACCAGCCGGTCTCGATGCTGACGATGTATACGTCGTACGACCGCGGCTTCCGCGCGCCGACCCTGATCGAAACGTCGGAAAAAGCCAATCTGGTCTACCAGACCGTCAACGGACAAAATGTCAACGAGAACGTGATCGGCAATCCGAACCTGCAACCGGAGCGCACCAAGAACTACAACATCGGCTTTGAGCTGTCGCCGACCCGTACCACGGACATCGGCCTCGACTGGTACAAGATCGACGTCAGCAACGTGATCGGCGAGGAGAGCATTGCGTCGCTGGTGGCCGCGAACCCTGGGCAGTCGGTCTATAACGTAGCTTTCGAGAATCTGTCGTACCTGCATACGGACGGCTTCGAAGCGACGTTCAAACAATCGCTGCCGACCAAGATCGGGACCTTCACGTTCTCGGCCGACTGGGCCTACGTGTGGCACTTCACGATGCCGAGCAACGGTGTTGCCGTCGACTATGCGGGTAACAATGGCGCAATCGACACGGTATTCGGCGCGGCGTTCCCGCGCTGGAAGGGCAACACGGATCTGAGCTGGGCGTATCGCAAGTGGACCACCACGCTGAGCTGGCAATTCACCGGCCCGTACGCGCAGGCGATTGAATCCGGCTCGCCGGCGGTGGCCTCGTACAGCCAGTTCAACCTGTACACGAGCTACTCCGGTTTCAAGCACTGGACCCTTTACGCGGGCATCAACAACATCTTCAATCGCGCACCGCCGTATGACCCGGTGTGGCAATACGATAACCGCAGCTACTACGATTCGTCGCTGTACTCGTACATTGGCCGCTACGGTCAGATCGGCGCGACGTACAAGTTCTGATGCCCTGGTAGAGGCGCAATGAACACACCGCTCCGGTTCCGCGCCGCGGGACCGGAGCGTTTTTGTTTGCGTGGCGTGCGAGCCGCGCGTGCCGGGTGCGCCCAGGCCAGGAAACGTTTCGTAAGCACTGTGAGGCGAGGGCCTTTTTTTCGGGTCTAGATACCTCCCAAGACGACTATTCTGCCCTCACGCGAGCAGCATCCCTCGGTGTGACCGGGGCTGCCATGAGCCCGCGTGCAGCCCGAGTGCGGTCTGCTGCAATCAGATCAATTCCTCGTCCAGGGTGAGTCATGTCTACATCGAATACTGCCTTTCCATTCATTACCCGCTTGTTTGCAACGCGATCGAAACTCGTGTCGATCTGCGCATTCGCGGCATGCGCAACGTTCGCGGGCACGGCGTCGGCGGCAAGCTTCCATTGCACCAGCAAGGCTTCGGCGTCCGAGAAGATTGTCTGCCAGGACCCGCAGCTCTCCAGCCTCGATGACCAACTGGCCGCGTCTTACCAGCGCGCGGTAGCGGCAAGTCTCGATCCGCGCTCGGTGGAATCCGCCCGCATCGAACAATGGCGCTGGCGGCAACGCAACTGTACCGACAAGGCCTGCGTGCTGAGCTGGTATCAGCGGCGCATTGCCGAGCTGGATGCGGACTATGGGCAGGCGAAGCAGGCGCAGCACGACGCGTTCGAAGCGTCCTTGACCGAGCAGAAGCTGGCGCCGACGGCTGCCGACGCGGTCAGGCAGATGAAGAGCGACTCGCTGGTGGCGGCAGCAGCACCGGTGGCGGCCCCGGCTCCGAAGTGAACGCAGCGTGCTGCGCATGGATGGGCGGGAGGCGGATAGAGGATCGAAGCTTATGCGCCAGGGGCCGTCGGTAAGGCTCGTCGTTTCCGTCGAGGATGGGCCCGAAGATAGCGTGGGCGGTATCGTCGAGCTGAGCGGGCGGAAGGTGGGTGTCTGGTACTACGATGCAATGTCGAGCCAGGTCGTGACGCGCGCCTTCCGCAACAAGGTTGTGACCGGCAGCGTGGCTGAGGTGGTCCGTCAGTTGCGACGGCTCGCGCTGCGGGTGTAGTGCTTCAATGAGCAGAGGCACGGGATCGCGAAGAGACCTCAAGATACGACAAGAAGTGTGCGTGCCACACGACATTAATTGACACAGTGGGACTCGGCGTTGCGCTTGCGGCGCCGAGTCCCATTGCTGTTTGCGTCTTCAGTGGATTTGCGTATCCGCTCTTTCAACGGTATCCGGCCGGGTGCGGCCCAACTTCGCCCGCATGATCTTTTTGTCGAGATTGATGGGCGTTTTTGACATTGCGACACAAATCTCCACAAAGCAACCATAGATCGCAGAGTTTGTTCACTCTAATATTAAATCAGATTACATCGTAGTAATGGCATCGACCGTGCGGGAAGGCCGCCATGGGCGGTCTTTTGCCCGGAGAAAACGCAACTCCGCGTGATATTAACCGGCATTTTCGATCCGCAATCGATAAAGCACCTTTTGGTTTGAATAGTAAATGATACAAACGACTGAATCGTTTGCGAAATCGATACCGGTACTGATGTATCACCACGTTTCACCGGCCGGTGGGCCGCTCACCATTTCGCCGGAGAACTTCGAGTCGCAAATCAGGTGGCTGGCGAAGAACGGCTATGTCACGCTAACGGCAGATGAATTCGCGCGCTTTCTGCGCGGCGCGCCGATGCCGGCTAAATCCATCGTGCTGACATTCGACGACGGCTATCTGGACAACTACGTCCACGCGCATCCGATTCTCCTGCGCTATGGGCTCAACGCCATCATGTTTCTCGTCACGAGCCGCGTCCATGACGGCGCGTTCCGCTCGATCGGCGCGGAGCTGACGGCACCGGCACGTACGCACCAGGCCTGTGAACGGCTCGTGTACGACGGCCGCGCAGACGAGGTGACGGTGCGCTGGAGCGAAGTCGAACTGATGCGCGCCGCAGGCACCTTCGAATTCCACAGCCACACGCATAGCCACCTGCGCTGGGACCAACTGTGCTGCGACGCCGCCAGCAAGCGTCAGCAGATCAGCGCCGACATCGAGAAGTCGAAGGCGATCCTGAACGAACGCCTCGGCTCGGTCTCGCGCCACCTGTGCTGGCCCGAAGGCTATTTCGACACCGACTATATCGATGCTGCCAGGGCCGCAGGGTACGAGTATCTCTACACGACCCGCAACATGCGGCGCAATGTGCCGGGCGGCGACACCTATCGCATCCATCGCCTCGCCGACAACGGCAAGGACGCGCAATGGCTGGCGCGAAAGGTACATCGCTACCAGGACCCCATCTGGGGGCGTGCGTATTACTGGTTCAAGCGAGCCAGACACTTCCGGAACGAAGCGTGGTCATGAGAATCCTTTATACGAACTTTCATTCGGGTGATGGGGGCGGCCATACCACCTACATCCTGAGCCTTGCCAAAGCGCTGAGCGCACGCCATCGCGTGACGATCGCGGCGCCGCTCTCGAGCCGGCTCTATCTGAGCGCGAAACAGATTGCCGGTGTCGAAGTGATTGCGCTCGAGTTCCGCAACAGACTGGGCGAGATGGTCGGATCAGGCTGGAAACTGCGCCAGTTGATCGAGAACCGGCGCTTTGACATCGTGCATGTCAACGGCTCGGCCGATCACCGCATTGTTATGCTGGCGACGCTCGGCTTGAGACGGACCCGGCCGCGCATCGTCTTCACCAAGCACAATGATCTGCCGGTGAGCGGTTTGAGCACGTGGCTCAAGGGTAAGCTCGGCACCGATTCGGTGATCTGCGTGTCGGACTACACACGGCGCCGGCTCGCCAAGACGGTCTACGACCGCAAGGTGGTGTGGGTCGTGCACCATGGCATCGATCTGCACCGCTTTGCGCCGGTGCGAGCCGAAGTGGTCGAGCGGTTGCGTAACCGCTGGTGCCCGGTGATTCCGCGCGACGCGCTGCTGGTGGGTAGCGTCGCCGGTACCGATAGCAACAAGGGCTGGCTGAATATGGTAGCCGCGGTGGCGTTGTTGCCGGCCTCGCAACGCGAGCGGGTTCGCATTGTGGTTGCCGGCCGGTTGCCCGATGCGCAGCAACGCGCGCGAGTCGCCGCGCTAGGCATGACGGATCATGTGATATTCACTGGCGTGCTGAGCGACGTGCGTCCGGTGGTGGCGGCGCTCGACGTGGGTTTCGTGCTGTCGAAGCGCGAAACGCTGTCGTTTGCGTGCCGGGAGATGATGGCGATGGGCAAACCCGTGATCGTCTCCGACGCCGGCGGCCTGCCGGAGAACGTGGAAGCTGGCGTGGACGGGTGGATCGTCGCGCCCCACGAGCATGAACGCATGGCGCAACTGTTGGCGCGTCTGCTCGGCAACCGGCTGGAAGTGACGCTGGCAGGCATGGCAGCGCGGGCGCGCAGCGTTGCACAGTTCTCGCTGCAGATGTTTGCAGAGCGCACCGAGGCGGTCTACCAGGAATGTCTCGCGCGAATTCCGCCCAGCTTCGGCAACGGCGGCGCCGCTGAATGGAGCACCGTTCAGCGCCACTCCAGCTAGCACGCTCCAACTGCCGCCTCGATCCTGCTCGCACATCACGTTGTCGGGCCAGGATTGCCCGGCGCGTCTCTCGCCTCAAAACGTGTCAGACTCCGGGTTGCTTTGCAACCTCTTCAAGTCACGTGGGGCTTCCGCATGGAACAGATTGTTTTTCGCTCGGCCGTTTTCTCCGATGTCCCGGCCATTGTGGCCATGTTGGCTGATGACGAACTCGGCAGTCAGCGCGAGAAAACCGGCTTGCCGCTCGATGAGCGCTATGTCGCGGCGTTTCGCGCCATCGAAGCGGATCCCAATCAGCAACTGGTCGTGGTCGTTGACGGCGAGGAGGTGATCGGCACGTTGCAATTGTCGTTCATCCCAGGGATTGCCCGCATGGGTGCGTGGCGCGGTCAGATTGAAGCGGTCCGGATCGCCGCGCACCGGCGCGATTCGGGCCTCGGCCAGAAGATGTTCGAATGGGCGATTGCGGCATGCCGCACGCGTGGCTGCAATCTCGTCCAGCTCACCACCGACAGGAGCCGTGCCGATGCACACCGCTTCTACGAGAAGCTCGGTTTCGTGGCGAGCCACGTCGGCTATAAGCTTGCCTTGTGAGCCAGGGTGGGGCGCGTTAAGGTGAGCGTTAAGGTGAGCGCAACCCGTGCAGTTGCGCTGCATGTCCCTTGAAACATGGACTATAGTGAGAGCGGCGCGGCGCTCGGGCAGTCAGTCAGGAACCGGCGAAAAGCAAACAGCAAACGAAGCGCCATCGACCCAAAAGGGAATAACAAGGAGGCGACTTCAATGAACCACCCTCATTTGGAATCCTGTCCGTGCTGCGGGGACCTGCAGCAGCGCCTCGTCACCAGGCGGCGCTTTCTTGCTCTTGCCGGGGAGGGCGCCGCGGCACTCGCATTGATGCCTCGCTTCGGCTATGCGGAGACCGAGTCTGTTCCGTCGATTCGCTACGACTCGGTGCCCGACCCGGTGCAGTTGCCGCAGGATATCTACTTTGGGGAATGCTCGGGCGTGGCGCTCAATTCGAAAAGCCACATCTTCGTGCTGTCGCGCGGCAATACGAGCGGCCCGGCCTATGGTGCGGCCGCCGCGCAGTTGCTCGAGTTCGCGCCGAACGGCCGCTATATCCGCGAGATCGGCCGCAACCTGTATGCGTGGTCGTTTGCCCATACCGTCAAGATCGACGCGCACGACAATATCTGGGTGACCGACAAGGGCTCGGATATGGTGATCAAGTTCACTCCGGAGGGGCGCGTGGCGATGGTGTTCGGCCGCAAGCAGGAAGCGGCGGACGAAGACACCGCGCCGCTCAAGCATCCGAATCCGCCGTTGCCGGCCGAGCCGGGCCGCTTCCGGCAAGTGACCGACGTGGCCTGGGACGCAGCCGGCAACACCTACATCAGCGACGGCTATATCAACTCGCGCGTCGCCAAGGTCGACAAGGACGGCAACTGGCTCAAGTCGTGGGGCGAGCGCGGCACGGGCCCTGGCCAGTTTCACACGCCGCACAGCATCGCGCTCGATGCCAACGGCAGCGTGTATGTGGCCGACCGCAGCAACCGGCGCATTCAGGTGTTCGACGGCGAGGGCAACTTCCAGCGCCAGTTCACGATCGACGTGCCGGTCCCTCCCGGTGCGCGTCCTGCGATCGGCTATGCGCCGGATGAAGCCGCTATTGCCGCCGGCACCTTCGCACCGGGTGCGCCGTGGGCCATCGCCATTTCGCCGGGGCCCAACCAGGTGCTCTACAGCGCCGACGGTTTTCCTGGGCGCATTTACAAGCTCACGCTAGAGGGCAAGGTGCTGGGCGTGCTTGGCGAGTCCGGCAAGCAACTCAAGCAGTTCGGCTGGATTCATCAAATGGCCTGTCCCTCGGAGAATGTGCTGTTCGTGGCCGAACTGTTGAACTGGCGTGTGCAGAAGTTGCTGCTGCACGCTTGAGCGGGTCAGGGCCTCGCGCGGCGCGGGCGGATTCGCGCCGCCTCTCTAGAACGCGGGCTTTAGCGCTGCGTAAGCGCCGGGCGTAATACCGTAAGCGCGCTTGAAGACACGGTTAAGGTGGCTTTGGTCGTAGAAACCTGCGCTGGCGGCTGCGTCCACGGCACTGCGGCCGGCCACCAGCAACTGCTTCGCGGCAATCAGGCGGAGCTGATTTGCGTAGGCGTGGGGCGGCAGCCCGTATTCCTTCCGGAATGCCCGTATCAGGTGATACCGGCTGAGGCTCGCCACCGCCGCCAGCTCGTCGATGGGAATGTCGCGGGCAAACCTGGCCGCGATGTAATCGCGCACGCGCGCCATTTTCTGCGTGTCGCGGCCGAGCGCGTTGACGACAGGTCTTGGCTGACCATAGCGGCCAAAGAGCATGCCCATTGCCGCCCACCAGTTTGCTTGCCGTTCCATCAGCGGCGTTTGGCCGTTCTGGTCCAGACTCGCATGCGCTTTCAACAGGAGCCGGCACAACTGCGGGTCGCAATACAGGCCGGGCGGAATGAACAAGGGCCGGTCGCCGCGCGAGTCGTCGCTGAAGACAGCGCTTAACGCTGCAAGCCCGTGCATATCGAGGTAGATGGCGCGGTAGTGCCACGCCTTATTCTCCCAGACCTCGCCACAGTGATATTCACCGGGCTCGAAAACCAGCACGGTGCCCGCGCCGGATACCTCGCTGCCGGCGCGTGTGCGGCATTCTCCTGCGCCAAACTCAGTCATCACGATCACGAGCTCGTCATGCACGTGGCGCTCGAATTCGTGCGCGCCGTAACGCGCGGTGGCGAGTGCCGCTCCCTCGAGCGCACCGTCGCGCCAGTAAAGAACGTCCTGTTTTGAGCTGCCGCTTGGCATGGCTGCTTCCTGGGTATGTCAAGTTATCCTACGTAAGCTCGATTCGGACGCGGCGATTGCGGCGTCCCTTGTTCTCGATCTTGGTCATGCGGACCGGGCGCGACTGTGCGGTGTTCGTCAGATGCGTGCCTCCGCACGCCTGACGGTCGAGGCCGGCGATCTCGACGATCCGGATTGTTCCGTCCGGCGTGGGCGGCGGCGCGACCGACAGGCTGCGGATCAGTCCGGGTGTCGCCTGGGCTTCGCGCAGGCCGAGGTAGCTGGCGCGCACGTCCAGACCCTGGCGAATGACGTCGTTGAGCGGTCCCTCGAGCGCACGCAAGGCGTCGTTATCGGCCTCAGGCAGATCGAAGTCCATGCGCGCGCTGCCGTCCGCGTTGATCTGCGCGCCCGTCACCAGCGCACCGGCGAACTGCTGGTAGACGAGTGCGTTGAGGATGTGGGTCGCGGTATGCAGTTGCGCAAGCGTCGAGCGCCGTTGCGCGTCGATCGATACATGCAGTTCGCCCGCCAGTTCGAGTGGCGTATCGAGCTCATGCCAGTAGCGGCCGTCCTGCAGCGCCACTGCCACGATGCGCGCTTCTCCATGCGCATGTCTGAGCGTTGCGGTGTCGCAAACCTGACCGCCGCCGCCGGGGTGAAGCGCCGAGCGTGACAGCAGTACGGCGCCGGGCCGCGCTTGAACTACGCTGGCTTCGAACTCGAGCAGATCGGGCTCGTCATGACAAAGATAATGGGGCATCGCAGCAAATCGGCGTCACGCGCACAGGATTTCGATGGGGACAGTATAGTCGGCAGCACGCAGGGTCCGTCTTGGTCAAAAGTGCTGTTTCGCCTGCTTTCTTGTGAGGCGACCCGTGAGACGAGGCGGACTGGACAGAGGGCATGCGCCCTTGGCGGATCGCTTAATCGACGCGGCCTTTAGCGCGCCGAAACGTTTCCGACGGCAACTCGCCGAACTGCTCCCTGTATTCGCTCGAAAAATTTCCAAAGTGCCAGAAGCCCCAGCGCGTAGCCGCCTCGGTGACCGAGGCCGCGCCGCGCAATCCGCGGCGCACGTGGTGCAGGCGCACTGCGCGTATATAGGCCGATGGATTGACGCCAAGCGTCTCTTCGAAGGCGTATTGCAGCGTGCGGCGGCTCGCGCGGAACCGGGCGCACAGTTCCGCGACCGACAGCGGACATTCGGGCGAGGCCTCGACCAGTTCGCGCACGCTGCGCACCAGTTGCCAGTTGCGCGATGTGTGGGCTTCGAGGTGTCCGCGTGGGTCGCTTGCGCGCGCGCCTTGCAGTGTCTCGGCCAGCGCGAAGATCACCGATTTTTCAAATGCGTTGATGACGCCGGGATCGTCCAGCAGGGCCGGCGTGGCGGCAACCGTATCGAGCAGTTGCCTGAGTACCGCGCGAAGTTCTTGCAATAGCGCGGGATTGACGCTGAGCACACCGGGCCTTTGGCCCAGCAGCGGCAACAGTTCATCCAGTTGTGCGCGCACCAGCTTGTCCGCGATCGCGCCCGGTTCGATTTCGAGGTTCACGACCACGTGTTTGTCGGGCGACAGGAATTCGAAGCCGCCATCCCCCGAGAACACGTGCAGGCCATCGCGGTGACTGGTCTGCCCGCAGAGCAATGCATGACCTTCGAGCTGGAACGGAATGCCCACCGCGATCTTTTGCGCCGCAACGTGGCCGCGCTGGTAGACGGCACGGTTCAGGCGCTCCACCAGTACCCGCACGCCACCTGCGCTGATCGAACTGACGGAGCCGTCGAAGGCGCCGCGCGAAATCTGGCAATAGCTCTGATTCCATGCGTCGAGCAGCATGGCCTGTTCATCGATATTGCGGCAACAGTGAATCTCGACGGCAGCACTCGTCCGGTGGTGCGGCGGCATGGCGTCTCCTGTGTCAGTTTTGCTCGCTCCAAAGCCCCGTGGCGCCCAGTGTAAGCGAAAAAAAAGCATGTGACAGATTGATGATATGGGCCGCCTTGCATCAGGCAGCGTCTTTTCATGTAATGAATTTGTCAGGAATGCGAGCGATTTTTTTATACGATTTTTATCTTTTTGCCGATTTTAGATAGTCGCTCATTTTTGCGCGCCCTACCTTGTGCAGAACGGGTACGCACATGAGGTGACGCATGAGCAAGGCGGGCGGCAGGCTGGCCGGCAAGATCGCGATCGTATCGGGGGGCGCCACAGGCGCCGGCGGCGCGGCGTCGCTGCTGTTCGCACAGGAAGGCGCGCAGGTGGCGGTGGTCGATATCAACACCGACGCGGGCGAGGAGATCGTGACGCGGATTCGTGCCGCGGGTGGGGTGGCCGAACTGTTCGCGGCGGATGTCTCGAAGCGCGCCGCAGTGGATGCCGCGGTGGCGGGCGTCATGACGCACTTCGGCCGGGTCGACGTGCTTTTCAATCACGCCGGCAGCATCGTCGTGAAGCCCTTCATCAACACCACCGACGACGACTACGAGTGGCTCATGAACGTGAACGTGAAGAGCATGTTCATGATGACGCGCGCGGTGCTGCCGCACATGCTCGCGGCGGGCGGCGGATCGATCGTCTGCACGGCATCGATTTCGTCGGTCGCGGCCACGCCGCTCGAAGTGCTGTATTGCACCACCAAGGGCGCCTGCGCGATGTTCGCCCGCTCGATCGCCGTCGAGTATCGCGATCGCGGGATTCGCTGCAATGCGGTGTGTCCGGGCTTTATCGACACGCCGCACGGCCGCCGCGAAATTGCCGCGCTGGCGAACTACGGCTTTGACGCCAGCGAGGCCGCACTGTCCGTCCAGCAAGGCCGTTTGTGTGCGCCTGAAGAGGTGGCCAAAGCTGCACTGTTCCTTGCCAGCGACGACGCGAGCTTCGTCAACGGCGCCCATCTGTACGTCGATAACTGCTTTACGGCTGCGTGAGCCGGTAGCACGCCATGCGATCACGCCGAACCGCCTGACCTCCGTATCACCAGGCCGGTTACATCACAACCCTGACTAAAGGATCGCCTTATGGACATCAACACGACCGCGCCTTCGGCCGAGCCTGCCGATAGCGACGTCAAGCTGCTGCATAAAATGGGCTACGCGCAGGAATTGTCCCGGCGCATGGGGGCGTTCTCGAACTTTGCCGTGTCGTTCTCGCTGATCTGCATCCTGTCGGGCGGCATCACTTCGTTCCAGATGGGCTTGTCGGCAGCGGGCGGCGCATCGATCGGGCTTGGCTGGCCGTTAGGCTCCGCGTTCGCACTGATCGTCGCGGCCGCGATGGCGCAGATTGCGTCGTCGTATCCCACGGCGGGCGGCCTGTATCACTGGAGCTCGATTCTCGGCGGTAAAACCTGGGGGTGGCTCACCGCGTGGCTCAATCTGCTGGGTCTCGTGTTCGTCGTCGCGGCGATTAATTACGGCACCTACGATCCGTTTTTCCGCACGCTGATTGCGCCGATGTTCGGCGTGAATCCCGATTCGCTCGGCTGGTGGCAGCAGACCATCTTCCTGACCGTGATCACCGCCTCGCAAGCGTTTCTCAATCATCGCGGCATCCGCATCACGAGCAAGATCACCGACCTGTCCGGCTATCTGATCTTCGCGGTCACGGTGATACTGGTCGTGTCGCTGCTGGTCTACTCGCCGGTCAAGCTGGATCTCTCGCGGCTCTTTACGTTCACCAACTTCACCGGAGTCGATGGCGGCCAGTGGCCGAAGCAGACCATGGCGATGGCGTTCCTGTCCGGCTTGTTGCTGATCGCCTATACGATCACCGGTTTTGACGCCTCCGCCCACACTTCGGAAGAGACCCACCAGGCGGCGCGCAACGTGCCGCGCGGCATTATCGGCTCGGTGTTCTGGTCGACCACCTTTGGCTATGTGATGGTGTGCGCATTCGTGCTGGTGATGCCGGATATCACTGCAGCCGTGAAGCAGGGCACCGGTTTCTTCGAGGCGATTCTCGCGCCGATTCCCACTACGCTGCGCGTTGTGATCGAAGTGCTGATGTTCTTCATCAACTACGTGTGCGGCCTCGCGGCAGTGACCTCCACCTCACGGATGATGTTTGCATTTGCCCGCGATGGCGGTTTGCCTGCGTCAAAGTGGCTGCGCAAGGTCAATGCTTCGCATCGCACGCCCGGCGCTGCGATCTGGACCTCGGCGGTGCTCGCTATCGTGGTGACGCTGTATGGCGACGCCTTCACCGTGCTGAGCGCGGGCAGCGCCGTGTTCCTGTTTATTTCCTATGCGATGCCGGTTGCCGCGGGGATTTTCGCCGAAGGCCGCACGTGGACGGAAAAGGGACCGTTCCAGCTTGGCATGCTGTCCAAACCGTTCGCGATAGGTGCGGTCATCGGTGCGCTGGTGCTGGCCTACGTCGGCATGCAGCCGCCGAATCAGAAAGTCGTGTACGTTCTCGCCGGACTGCTGATCGTGCTGCTGGCGATCTGGTACGGCGCAGGTGTGCGCAAGAGTTTCGCCGGTCCGCCGCTCGCGGGCTTGTCGAAGGAACGCGAGCGCGAGCTGAGCGGCATGGAGGGGCAATTGGGCGAAAGCTGATCGCGTCTCGTCATCCCGGGTAATTCTTTATCACGCCGCCGGTTTGTTACGCAAACCGGCGGCGCCTGCCTGCTGTTTCCGAAAATCTTTGTAGAATGGCGCTGTCCTGCCCAGTGTCCAGCCCCGCTTCGATCCACGACAACACCTTCAAGAGATCTATCGATCATGGCGCCGCCCAAGTCCCCTTCCGAGCCGACGCCACCCACCGGGTTCGATATTTCCCGCTATGAGTTCTCCGAGCAGATCGGTCATTTGTTGCGCCGGGCCTACCAGCGGCATCTGGCGATCTTCGCCCAGACAATCGACGATCCGCAACTGACTGCTGTCCAGTTCGCCGTGCTCAGTGCGAACCGGCGGCTCGGACCTTCTTCGATGAGCGATCTCGGCAAGGCCACAGCCATCGACGGGGCGACCGTGCGCGGCATCATCGAACGCCTGCAGGCGCGCGGGCTGATGGAGTTGCAGGCCAATCAGGACGATCGGCGCAAAAGCGTGGTCGACCTGACGGAGCGCGGCCGGCAACTGCTCGATGTGACCACCCCGACCGCTGCGCATATCAGCGAGCTGACCATGAGCGACCTGAACGCCGTCGAGCGGGTGGCCGTGCTCTATCTGTTGCGCAAGCTCTGCGGCCCCGATCTGGAATGAAGCAGGGGGCGGCTGCCATTGCGGCAGCGGCGCTCGCGAGTCTTGTACCCAATCCCCCGGTATCGGTGCAGCGTGCACCAGGCATGGGCTGAATCCGTGCGGTGCGCATTTATAGTGTGTACATGTTTTTTAGTGGTGCAGCCTGATTTCAGGCGCGCACCCGGCCGCGGCGCCAAAAGCACGCTCGTTCAAAACTAAGAGCATTGAATTTAAAGGGTTTGGAGCGCTTATGCCGCTAAAAACGCCGTCTCGGGTAAACACGGTTAACAGTGGCATGCTCATTGCGACTAAGCTTCCAATTACCGCGTGTACGCTCATTTGGCACTTTTAGTCGAGCGTTCTGGCGGTGCACCGCTACTATAGCCATCTGATTTCAAGGTCGGGAGTGCTCTATATGAAGTGGTTCGTCAGACGGATCGGGGCGACGCTTGGTGCGTCGCTGGTGCTATTGGTGGCTGGCTTGATGGGTGGGCCGGTGTCGCAGGCGGACGAAATCTCCGTCACGCAGTGGGGCAGCAGCCTGTACGGTCTTCCGTATGCCGTTGCGATGGACAAGGGTCTCTTCAAGAAGGCCGGCGCCGACATCACCGGCATTCTGACGTCGAGCGGCGGTGGCACGACGGTGCGCAATATCCTCGCCAGCAAGACGCCGTACGGCGAAGTCGCCGTGGCGGCCGCGCTTGCCGCGCAACGGCAAGGTCTGGATCTGGTGATCGTGAACGTGGGCACACGCAGCGTTGCGGAAGCCTCGATGGTCACGATGCCCACCACCAACGTGCAAAGCGTCGCGGACCTGGCCGGCAAGAAGGTCGCGATTACCTCGCCCAAGGGCGTCTCCGAAATGCTGCTGCTGATGGTGCTCAAGCAAAAGGGCATCGACGCAGGCAAGGTGACCCGCGTCGCCTCGGGTGGCTATGTCAACGGTCTGACGATGCTGGAACAAGGGGCGGTTTCCGGCGCCGTGCTGATCGAACCGCTTTCGATTGTGCGCAAGGCCAGCTACCGCACCGTGTACCGGGCGGGTGACATCCTGCAACCGATGACCACCTCGGTCGGCATCACCACGCGCGAATTCGCCAAGGCCCATCCCGACGAACTGCGCGCCATCATTGCCGGGCGCCGCGCCGGGGTGGATGCGGTTTACGCCGACCCGGCCGGCGCTGCGAAGCTGCTGCAAACGAGTTTCAAGCTTACGCCGGACGTCGCACGCGAAGCCGTGGACAACATGGTCAAGTCGCGCATGTGGAGCGAAGGCGAATTCGATCGCGCCGAGCTCGACCGCATGACGGAAGGCCTGAAGCTCGTTGGCGAACTGAATGGCGATGTCGACTGGCCGAAGCTTGTCGATACCAGCTTCCTGCCCGCTGATCTGAAAGCGAAGAGCACGCTATGAAAGCACGCAACGGTCATCCAACGCTGCAGGTCGTCGAGTCGCCTGCACAGCACGAGCCGGCCACGCCTGAGGCGCACGTCGAACTCACCGGCGTCACGCGCTATTTCACGCGCAGCAATTCCCGGGAATTGTTCCATGCGCTCGGGCCCATCGATCTCACGTTGACCAAGGGCGAGTTTTTCTCGGTGGTCGGGCCGTCCGGGTGTGGCAAGTCTACTTTGCTCGATGCGCTTGCCGGGCTCGCCACGCCGAGTTCCGGCACAGTGATGTTCGAAGGCCAGCCCGTGAAAGGCGTACCCGATGGAGTGGGCGTCGTGTTCCAGGAGGATGCGTCCTTTCCGTGGCTGAATCTGCGCGACAACATTTCGTTCGGGCTGCGCATGGCAGGGGTGGACGGCGCGGAGATCAAGCGCCGGGTCGACTATGCGATGGGCTTCATGGGCCTGAAGGACTTCGCCAGCGCCTACCCGTCGCAGTTGTCGGGCGGCATGCGCCAGCGCGTGTGCATCGCCAGAACGCTGGTCTTGCAGCCGCGCCTGATTCTGCTCGATGAGCCGTTCGGCGCGCTCGACCAGCAGACGCGCTTGCTGATGGGCGACGAGCTGCTGCGTCTGTGGCGCGAAACCTCGGCAACGGTGCTATTGATTACCCATGCGCTCGACGAGGCCGCGATGCTGTCCGACCGGGTTGGCGTGATGTCGGCGCGGCCGGGGCTTTTCATCGATATCGTCGAAACCGGCTGGGAGCGCTCGCGCGACAGCCGGATTGTCTCGACGCCGCGTTTCGGCGAGATCAACGCCCGCCTGTGGGAAAAGCTGCGCGTCGAATCGTTGAAGGTGATGGGCGCGCACTAGGCGCGCGGTTTTTTCCTGCGAACCCGGGAGTTCGAAGTGAAGGCCGAAAGTCTGATCCGTATTGCTGTGGTGGCCGGCTTCGTCGTGCTGATCGAGCTGCTGTGCCGTAGCGGCATGATTGCGTCCAGCGTGCTGATTCCACCGTCCGCGATGTTCGCGCACGGTATCGACCTGTTGCGCGAAGGCAAATTCGACCACGACATCGTCACGAGCCTCTTCAATATTGTCGCCGCGTCGATCGTCTCCGTGCTGCTCGGTTTTGTGCTGGGTCTGGGCATTCACGCGCTGCCGTCGGTGCGGCGCTCAATCGAGCCGCTGCTATCGAGTTACTACGCGATCCCCACCTTCATCTTTTATCCGGTCTTTATCGTCGTCCTCGGTATCGGCTCGCTGCCCATCATCGCGATTGCCGTGATGCTCTCGGTCGTCACCATGATCACCGCGACGCTGAACGGGCTGGACCGCATTCCGCGCGCCCTGCATAAGAGCGCCCAGGTGATGCGGCTTTCGCCATGGCGCTCGGCGATCTACATCAAGCTGCCCGCCACGCTGCCGTATCTGTTCACCGGCGTGAAGCTCGCGGTGGCGTATGCGTTCATTGGCGTGATCGCATCGGAATTCATTCTGTCCGGTTCGGGCATCGGCTACGCAATCGGTTATGCATACAACAACTTCCAGAACGACGACATGTACTCGCTGATGCTGTTCGTGCTCGTGCTGGTGACGCTGGTCAACGTCGTGCTGAACCGGATCGACCAGCGGTTTCAGGCACGCCGGCAGCGCTAGGCGTGCGGATACCAGGAGGCACCGTCATGAAACGATTCGTCGATCCGCTGCTTGTCGCGCTAGCCATCGTTGTGTGCTGGCAGTGCCTGCACTGGGCGGTGGGCAACAGCTCCCTCAGTTCGCCGTGGAGCACGCTCGGGGCGCTGCTGCAGATGCTCGGCACAACGGCGTTCTGGGACAACGTCGGCGAGACCGCCAGGGCGCTTGCCTACGCACTTGTCATTGCATTGGCCGGCGGCGTGACGCTGGGTGTGCTGCTAGGCGTGAACCGCCTGTCCGGCCTCGTCGCGGAACCGATCCTGCTGAATCTTTACTCGCTGCCCAAGGTCACCTTGTATCCGCTGGTGCTGCTCGTGTTCGGGCTCGGCCTGTCGGCGAAAGTGGCGTTCGGCGTGATGCACGGGCTGATCCCGATCCTGATGTTCACGATGAACGCGATCCGCCAGATGCGGCCGGTGTACCTGCGTGCGTCGAAGACCATGCGCCTCTCGTTTGTCCGCACGATTGTTCATGTCGTGCTGCCGGCCATCTTCCCGGAAGTGGTGGCCGGCTTGCGGCTCGGCTTCTCGTTGACCTTGCTCGGCGTGCTGATCGGCGAGATGTTCGCCTCGCAACGCGGGCTCGGCTACGTCTTGACGAGTGCCATGAACCTGGGCGATATCCGCACGATCATGGCCGTCGCGCTGTTTCTGACGGTATTCGCACTGTCCTGCAATGGCTTGCTGATGATGGCCGACCGGCGCCTGAAGCATCGCTGAGCGCTGTGTCATACGTTGTTGTGAACGATCGATTCCATTTCATTTATCCAGAAAGGTAGAGAGAACATGTATGACGTATTCCAGACGGATCGCCTGATCGACCTTTGGCTGACCGAAGACATCGGCTATTGCGACCTCACTGCCCAGTTGATGATCGAGGCGGACGAGACCGGCGCCTTTTTCATGAACGCGCGCGAGCCGCTGATTGTGGCGGGCATCGACATTGCCGCGCGCATCTTCAAGCGCTATGACCCGTCGCTCGAAGTCGTGGTGCGCGTGAAAGACGGCGAGAAGGTTGGGCCGGGCGCGGTGCTGCTCGACGTGAGCGGCACGGCGCGCAGTGTGCTGACGGCGGAGCGCACGGCGCTCAATATCGTGCAGCGCCTGTCGGGCATCGCCAACCTGACCGAGCAGTATGTTGCGGCGGTGGCGGGCACGCGGGCGCGCCTGATCGATACGCGCAAGACTACCCCCGGTCTGCGCATGCTCGAAAAGCACGCGGTCACCTGCGGCGGCGGCCTGAATCACCGGCTTGGCCTCGACAACGGCGTGATGATCAAGGACAACCATATTGCCGTGTGCGGCGGCATCGCCAAGGCCGTGCAGCGTGCGCGCCGCCAGTTGCCGGTGCTGACGAAGCTGGAAGTCGAATGCGACCGCCTCGATCAGGTCAAGGAGGCGCT
>SDBV01005140.1_pt1 | contig 18544 bp, 14 predicted proteins | sample 2277081 | NCBI WGS metagenome assembly SDBV01 (sample SAMN10402039, study PRJNA504765) | marine sediment metagenome | isolation source: marine sediment core GS10_PC15, 223 cmbsf | place: Arctic Ocean: Southern Knipovich Ridge | collected 2010 | reverse complement strand
CCTGTACCGCCAATGCAAGCAGCGCCACAACCGTGGCGGCCAATATCCTGCTCAATAAATATCTCATTTATTACCTCCCGATAATCAGGGGTTAGTGGCCTGCACGGCGAAATCATAATTTACCGCTAATCTGAGCGTATCAATACCACCGGAGACAGCCCTTGCGCTGATCACACCTCCCCACTGCCCGGGCCAGTTGTGGCCCTCCAGCCGTCGCAAGCTAAGATGCAGCACCAGCCTTTGCGATGAGCTGTTACGGGTGTCGAGATGTACATTCTCGACAGTAAGATCACTCGTGGGATTACTGAAAAAACTCACCGAACCGGCCTGATCCAGCAGCCTCAGTTCAGGAGTCGAAGATTCCAGAACTATCAGCCCGTTGCGCATCCCGGGAGCTGATTGCGAGGGCGCCCAGGTGGCCCGGCCGTCAAGGCGATTGTCCTGGCTCGATGGCCGGGGCACCAGCGCGGAGAACCACTCAAACAGACCTGCTTCAGGTCCGGGTTCCGCTTCCACGGCTGCCAGGATTGTGATGCTTAAGCTGTCGGCTTCCTGCACACATATCTTGCGGCAGGCCAGCCAGTCGGCTTTCACTCCTATTTCCAGCGGCCCTTCGGCCAACTCCACGGGAGCCTGAATCCAGCTGAACAGCAGCACGCTGTCCGTATAGGCGTTTACACTCAGGCCACCGGGTTCTTCCAACAACTCGGGCACGGGCCAGAACAACGGCCCGGTTACAAACCCCTCCGGCAGAGTCCAGCTTACTCTGGGAGCAAGTCCGGCATCGCCGGGATTACGCCAGTAGATATGGCTGCCCTCGCACATGACCAACAGCAGCCCCACCCTGAATTTACCACCCGGCTCTATCAGCCGGGAGTCGCTGATCAGCCGCACGTTCACCATCCGCCCCAGGCCAGCCTCGGCCCTGCCGGTGCAGACAACTCCCCCAATAATGGCAAGCAATATCAACAACCGCTTTACGGTTCTCATCCTGGGCGCATTATCCTGACAATAAATGAAGCAACTATGCTGCAAGGTTCAAAAGAAATATAATACGTTTAAGAGTCATTATCAATTGGTAGTGACAACGGAATCACTTTGATACGGAATCCGTTGTATTAAAATCTAAAATAATTCCTCGGAACTGGCTCAGGGGTAAGCTGTTGCATGTGCAGGACGAGAAGCTTAAATCCCCCTCAATCCTCCTTTTCAAAAGGAGGATTGAGGGGGATTTTCAAGATACCTCGCAGCTCTGCCGCGGGGGAGTTCATTAAATTGCAGCTCTAGGTAAAACCTGGCTCGCTATTCCTACCTGTTCCAGGTGGGATGATGAAACAACACGCGTTTGGTGGTGGCCGCATCCTTCTTTAGCATGGCCAGTTCTTCCTCTCCCAGCGGCTTGAAATTCTTACCTGCCTCCACCGCTTTCTTATGCAACGACTCAAACTGGGGCGCCAATGCGCTGGTCACAGGCTGGCTGAGCGTGTAGCGGTAGCTGAGCGAGATTTCGTCCATCTCCTCAAACGGCCTGTACCAGCATTTGCCGAACTCGCCCTCGCGCTGCTCACCCTTTTGGTGAAGGCGGCGGGCGCCGGGCTTAAGGGCCAGGATGCCTATTCCCCGCCGGTGAGCTTCCTGCACCACCCGGGGTCCGAAATCTCCGCTGAACGCACAGACATAATTTACCGGGAACATCACGGTGTCGAAATCGTAGTGGTCCATCGCATACAGCGCGGCCTCCTCGGAGTGAGCGCTGAAACCCAGGAATCTCACCTTACCGTCCCGCTTTGCCTTATCCAGTGTTTCAATAGCGCCGCCGGGCCCGAAAATCTTCTCCATATCACCGTGGCTGGTGATATAATGCAACTGATAGAGATCAAAATAGTCGGTGTGCAGCCTTTTCAGCGAGCGTTCCAGCTCCATCTGGCTGCCCTCGGCAAAGCGCTGATTTGTTTTGCACCCCAGGAAAATCTCTTTGCGGAAATCCTCCAGCGGCGGGCCCATCAACTCCTCGGCGTTACCGTAGAGGGGGGCCACGTCGAAATAGTTTATCCCCTGCTCGTAAGCCTCGCGGACCATCCGGTCTGCTTCACTCTGCGGCTGTTCCCTGATGATATTCCCGCCGAAACCGATCACCGAGAGATGCTCACCGGTTTTGCCCAGCGGACGGCGCGGGAGCGGTCCGGGAGTTGATACGATATCCCCACGGGCGCGGGCGGCCAGCGAGGGTCTCCAGCCGATACCAGCCACGGCAAGTGAAGCCAGGAAAAATTCATTGCGTCTCATAGTTATTCTCCTGCGGGAGTTTTTGCCAGAATGAGTTCTTTTGCCGACCAAGCCTAGTTTAGTGCTCTCTAAGAAAGATACAATAAATAATTAAAACAAATCCCCCTCAATCCCCCTTTGCCAAAGGGGGGCCAGGGAGGATTTAAGCCTGATAAAAACAATTTCATACCAGAACATCGCTTTTCTACAGTAATACAGGAACACAACATTGGTTGTCTAACCGCTCCATGCCGGGTAGGTAAACAGGGATTTTTCAACTTTTTCCGCTTCCAGGGCCAACCGCTCCTTTTCGGCATCGGCCAGGGGCACGAATACAGGGGCCAGCTCCAGCGCCATCCTGAAAAAGCGCTCCTCTCCGGGCGGCACAACGGCGGTAACCGGCTGGCTCAATGTCCAGTACAGCCCGCGGGCCAGCTCTTCCCGCTCAGCCAGCGGCACGTACCAGCACTTGCCGTATTTTTTCTGCTCACCCTCCATGCGGGCCCCGCGGGCGCAGGCTTTGAGCGCCAGAACTCCCATTCCGCGCTTAACAGCAGCAGCAACCACCTGCGGCCCGAAATTCTCCTTATACCACAAGTTGTAATTGACCGGAAACAGGGTGGTGTCAAAATCGAACTGCTCGATTGCCGCCAGCGCCGCCTCCACGGAGTGGGAGGAAAACCCCAGGTAGCGTACCTTGCCCTGCTCCCTGGCCCGTTGGAACAGTTCCATCGCCCCGCCGGGGCCGAACGCGCGTTCCACATCCTCCCGGCTGGTGAGGGCGTGCAACTGGTAGAGATCGAGATAATCCGTGCGCAGAGTTTTCAGTGAGTTTTCCAACTCGGTTCTGGCACCTTCGGCATCGCGTTTGGTGGTTTTGCAGGCCAGAAACACTTGCTTGCGGTAAGGCTCCAGGGCTGGGCCAAGACGCTCCTCTGCGTTGCCGTAAGTGGGGGCGACATCGAAATAGTTCACCCCGGCGTCGAACACCTCCCCCACTATCCGGGCAGCGTGGCGCTGGGTTTCATCCATAACAGTAACACCGCCCAGGCCGATCACGGACAAGTGCTCGCCCGTGGCTCCCAGCGGACGGCGCGGCATTGGGCCAGCGGCTTTCTGCTCGCCGGCCTCCAGCGCCCTGCCGATAAGTGTATCGATACCGATACCCAATCCGGCCACCGCTCCAGTGCGGAAAAAGTCGCTCCTTCTCATCACTGCCCTCCTGGGTTGGTACGCCGTGCGGCTTTTCTATAATGAAGTCTACAACATTATAGCGATCAGGACTCAAAGGAGCAAACTCTACCACATATCCGACGGGGAACTCATCACGGGCCCAAGGCCCTTGGCGCGGCTGGCCAGCTCCTCATTTTCACTATCCGTCAGCGGGCGGAACGCCCTGGCGGCGTCCACAGCCATGCGCCACAGCTTTTCCTCGCCCGGCGGAACAAGGGCCGTTACCGGCAGGCTCAGCGTAAAACGAACGCATTGCTCAACTTCAGCCGGCGTATCGTGGGGAACATACCAGCACTTGGAATATGGCGGTTGTTGGCCGTCGGGCACCAGAGAGTGCGCCAGTGATTTAAGCGCCAGGATACCCATGCCCTGTTTCCGTGCGGCCTCAAGCACCCGGCTGCCAAATTTGCCGCCGTACCAGGCTACCCAGTTCAGCGGCAGCAGCACCGAGTCGAATTCAAACTGCTCCATCGCCGCCAGGGCAGCTTCCTGCGAATGTGCTGAAAATCCAAGGAACCTCACCTTGCCCTGGTCTCGCGCCGCCACCATCGTTTCGATTACGCCGCCGGGAGCGAACACCTGTTTTACATCATCGGGAGTTTCCAGACTGTGCAACTGGTAGAGATCGAGGTAGTCCGTGCGAAGGTTCCGCAGGGACTGCTCCAGTTCTTTCCGCGCACCTTCGGCATCGCGCTTGTCGGTTTTGCAGGCCAGGAACGACTGCTTGCGGTAAGGCTCCAGCGCCGGGCCAAGACGCTCCTCGGCGTTGCCGTAAGTAGGTGCGACATCGAAATAGTTAACTCCCGCGTCCACTGCCTCGGCCACCACCTGAGCGGCATGCCGCGGAGTTTCATCCATCACCACAATACCGCCCAGAGCCACCACGGACAGGCTCTCGCCCGTGGCCCCCAGGGGCCTTCGCTCCAGTTTTTTTACCGCGTCTCCGGCCATCAACTGCTCCCTGTCAGTTTAGATTCCCAGTCCCGATACCCTTAGCTGATTATCAGCTCCAACCCAGACTGTAAACATTAACAGATTTTCCCGCTTCAACCGTAACCGGCCCCGGCGGCAACTGGGCAAGTGAATCGGCGGCGGCAAAAGAGCCGAGCATATCCGATCCCTGTGCGCCGGAAGGCTCGCAGTGGAGCACACCATCGGCACGATGGCTGGTTTTCACCCTGATAAACTGGGTGCGATCCGTGCGGTTAACCAGCTCCACCCGTTCCGCCGGTAGTGGCCTCACGTTCTTTTTTACTAGCTTCAAAGCCTCGATGGGTGAAATCAGTTGATCCCGCGCACTGTCATTCATCTTTGCCCTCCAGCCGCTCAAAATCCCCAGGCGTGTCGATATCATCCAGTACGCCGCCATCCTCCACTGTCAACTCGTAAACCAGTTCCGGGTGAGCACGCACCACTTTCCGCGCACCGACATTCAGCGGGGCGGCCAGCAACTCCTCGAACAGCTCCGAGGCGAACAGCACCGGGTGGCCCCTCCTCTCACCATGGACCGGGATCACTATCCGGCCCCTGCCCTCCCGATACGCCGAAATAAGACTATTGATCAGGGCCACTGATATACGGGGATGGTCCACCAGCAGCATCACAACAGCCTCGGGCCCCAGCGGCATCAGCGCTTTCAGGCCCTCCTGAAGGGAGGAGAGCATGCCACGGTCGTAGTCCTCGTTGAGCACCACCGCATCGGACATCAAGCCCAGTTTGTCAATAACAGGCTGCGGATCGTGACCCAGTACAATCCGCACCCGGTCAAGCGAGGATTTTTTTGCAGTGTTGTAAATATGTCCAAGGAAAGTGGTTCCACCAAATGGCAGCAAGGCTTTGGATCGTCCCATCCGCTCGCTGCGGCCCGCGGAGAGTATCAGTCCGGCAATCATGATTGGCCTCTTGGTGGGGGGCTAGAGGGAAAGCTTTCCGTGGTGGATTACAGGGCGATGGGAGCGACGGACGGCGATAATCTGGGCGATAATACTGACAGCTATCTCCTCAGGCGTCTCGGCGTCGATATCCACTCCCACAGGGGTGTGGACCCGCTCCAGATGCTCGCGCGATATCCCCTTCTGCTCCAGGTCCCGCCAGATCATTCCTATTTTGCGCTTGCTGCCGATCATACCGATATAAGCCGCTGGTGTGGCTGCGGCGTGCTCTATCACCTGGGAGTCTGTTGTGTGGCAGCGGGTGACACTTACCAGGTAGTGCCGGGGCCCGATCTCCAGTTGCTCGATAATTTCAGCGTATTTGCCTGTCAGTATCTGGTCGGCATCCGGGAACCGCTGGGGGGAGGCAAACTCGGCGCGGTCATCGGCCACAATTACCCGGAACCCGCACAGCGCCCCCAGATTTGCCAGCGGCCTGCCGATATGCCCGCCGCCAAACACAACCAGCACCGGGGCGGGATGAATGAAATCAACCAGGAAGCCCTTGAGGTGCGGGAACCGGCCCAGAGCGCCGTCAACTTCAAGAAATAGTGGATCGGCCCCATCGAACAGGGGCAGAGCTTCAGTCATCACCAACTCGCTCAGGCCCGTTTCCACCAAGCCTCCGGCAAGTATTCCCTGCCGGTTAAACGCCATCCTGTGGCCCGTTGGTGGAGTTACCGGATAGGAACTCATCACCGCCGTGGCCAGCGCCACACTGCGGCCATTTTTTATTTCCTGCAACGTGCTTTCGGTCAAATCCCGCTCTGAGCCGGTGGGATAAACGACTTCCGTGTATATCGTTATCCTGCCGCCGCAGATTTGCAGGCTTTCATTGGTCTTCGGCCCGCCGAAATCGAATTCACGGGTAACCGGAGCGCCGCTGGCGATAGCCTCGCGGGCGTCACTGGTCACCTGGCCCTCCAGGGCTCCGCCGCCCACGGTACCGGCAATTGTGCCGTCAGGGCGCACCAGCAGACGGCTTCCGGCGGGTGCGGGCACGGAACCGGAGCGGGCCAGCACGGAGCAGAGCGCACTCTTGCTATCCTGTTCTATCAATGCCAACATCTGTTCGAGTAATTTTATCATGGTAGTTGAAAACTGCTAAAATCAGTCTGAGTTAGCAATAAAAAAAGACGGGACAGAACAATCATGCAACATGCCGGGTTCTGATTATTATCTGCTTTATCCCGCCGATCAAGCAGAATGAAAAATTTTGGCGGTTAGCGCTATTTTCTTTCTGCTTTTGATTTGGCAAAAGCAGCAATACCATTGGGGGCCGCTTGCTTCGCACTTAGTGTAACGTCCTGCGAAAATGAACTACCCCGCAGCGGAGCCGCGAGGTAGCTGAAAAATCCCCCTCAATCCCCCTTTGGCAAAGGGGGAGGCAACAACTCCCGTCCCGATTTCATCGTGGACACCCCCTTTTCTAAGGGTAAATTTTACCTCTCATCCTTTTCCACGGCTATGTCCCCCCCCTCTTTTTCAAAGGGAGGCCAGGGGGGCTCTAAGCCTCTCATTCTGCAAATGCAACAGCTTACCCCGGAGCAAGCTCCGGGGAATTCTTTCGATTAAATCAACGGCGCGGATAAACCCATGCTGCGCAAAATCCGTCGATCTAAATTCATAATCTCTTTTTTGCTTTCTCCGCTTTCGATTCCGGGTTATTTTGGCCGTACAACCAAACCTAGAGGGGGAAATCCATGCTTAAGGCACTAACACTGTTAATCGCTCTTTCCTTCGTTATTTCCGCGCCTTCAACAGCCGGACAGCAGCACGTTTCACCCTCGCCGGATAATATCGAGCGTGAGCAGGGTGACCGTGGCTTTTCGGCCGGGTTCGGCAACACCAACCACAGCTGGTCATTTGACTGGTTCGACAGCCACATGCACCTGGCCTGGAGCCATTTCCCCAACGTGTTGCGCGGCGGACAGATCCAGGAAGTGATGGACCGCTGGTTTGCGATGGCGGGCGTTTACAACAGCAATCGCCTGATCCTGCTCGACCCCTACCTGGAAACAATGGAGTGGGCGAAAGATGATCCCAGGGTGCATGTGTTCTGGTGGATGACCTGGGATGAGGGCCACAAGCTGGAGGAAATCCGTCGCAGGGTGGACGAGGGCCTGATTCAGGGCCTGAAGTTGCACACGGGAGACTTCCGCGGGAAGCAAGCCGACAGCTTTGACGTGATGATCAGCCCCCAGTGGCAGGAAATCTACGCCTGGTGCGAGCAGAACGAACTGCCGATCCTGCTCCACCTCAACGAGCACTGGGGAGACCAGCGCTATACCTATGGACGCGGGGCCAAGAAGTTCTGGGCCGGAGCCGCATACGACAACGGCGAGTTGCTTCAATTTTTCCTCACCGAAATCGCCGGGAAATATCCTAAGTTGAAAATAGCGCTGGCCCACATGAATTTCATGGGAATCGATTCGCTCTCCGGCATGTTCGACAGATACCCCAACCTGTATGTAGATACCAGTCTCGGCATGTTCCTGCGCCAGTTCGACACACTTACCGCAGCGGAAGCGGCCCCCTACCGCGAGTTCTGTATCAAGTACGCCGACCGTCTGCTGTTCGGCACCGACGGGTTCGCTTATCAGCCGCTGGAGAGCCGTTACCCGGGGCACATCCAAAACTGGTGGCTGCCGCATCAGATATTTATCACCCAACTGGGGCTGCCCCAGCAGACACTGGATGCTGTCACCCACGGAAGCTGCGAGGCGTTCCTGGGTAAATACCTCAAACAGGCTGGCACAGGCGGACATTGATAGCTCAAGCAACCTGCTAACACGACGGTTAATAGCCAGGGCTGGTTAGTTGGCCGGCTGATTGCACTATCCGATGTAATCCAGCTTCTTCCTGGATTTGACCAGTTTTCCGTATTGCCTTACCCAGTTCATTTCCTCGGGAGGCAGCGGCCCTTTTGCGAGCGAATCCATATTTTGCTTGAGCTGCTCCCTGTTTTTCGGTCCTGTCAGAACCAGGTGAACGTGGGGATTCGACAGAACATACCTGTAGCACAGTTCCGGGGTCAACGGAGGGACATCGAGCTTTTCACTGCCCGGCCAGGGCGGCATCTCAATGCCCTTGATGGGCCGGGTCAATTGAGTCCAGGCCAGGGCGGTATAACTGACCACGGCGGGGTTGCGCGCGGCCAGATGCGGAAAGATATCAATCTCGGCGCCCGGGTGCTTGGCGTTGTAGCGGATCATCAACAAATCAAGCGCTGAATCAAGCGCCAGAGTTCCGGCCCGCTGACGGTTATGAATACTGGCGCCGATAGCCCTGATTTTACCTTCCTGCTTCAGTTGCAGCAAAGTATCCACAACACCCCTGCCGTAACCCGAGGTTTTCCCCAGCCAGCCAAGCTTGAAAATATCGAGGTACTCCGTACCCAGTTTCCGCAAAGCGCTCTCCACGCTTTTACGTATCTGCCAGCCCCAGAATCCCCAGCCCAGCATCGCCACAACATGCTTATCCCGGTCACCCCTGATAACGCTTTTGATTCCACTGGTAACTTTTCTGAATCCGGCACCCCAAACCCAGTAATTGGCTCCACGCTCAGCGGCCCAACCGATATCATCGGCTGCCAGCCCGTAGTTGCCCGCCACTCCCATTCTGAATACCCGCTTGTTGACAACCGGTAACACTACGGAGGAGAAATCATCCGGAGAATTATTGTTCTGTTCATTCATCAGCCTTCGCTCCTGGCTCTAACAGTTACAAGGCCGTTAACAATACGGGAACACTGTTAACAATCGCTCTGCACAATAAACAAAGTCGTTTGTCCGGTTACAGCCGTGCCCCGGAGGAACAAGACTCGGCTGATCAGAAGCGGCCAACCTAAGCATCCAACGCAATAGAATTATCTCCGCAGGGCTGTTCCACTACCGTCTTTTTCAAAAATGTTACTACTAATAGCAGTGCATTTCAAGCAACCTCGCTACTAGAGGAGCATTTTAGCAAAGAAACATGGACACAGACAGGAAACACAGCGGATATGCAACTTTTGTTGCAGAGGACGGGTTGATCTGATAACTTGATTGCAAAGACGCTGGCATGGGAAAACAAACCACAGGAAAGCATTTCACCATACCTTCACCATGGGTGCCATCATGACAAACGGCAACGGAAACACAATAGACAGGCGAGCTTTCATTAGCGCCGCCGCCGTAGCGGCAGCTGCTTTAGCTGTTTCACCCTTCGGGCTTGATGCGCGGACCGCTAAAAAATCCCAGCCGAATATCATCCTGCTTATCGCCGATGACACGGGCTGGAACGATGTGGGCTACCACGGCTCGGAAATAGCCACTCCCAATATCGACCGTCTGGCCGCCGGGGGCGCAGAGCTGGACCAGTTCTACGCCTGCCCCACCTGTTCGCCCACCAGGGCCGCGATCCTGATGGGCCGTCCGCCCAGCCGCTACGGTATCCTGGGACCAATAGCCGGGCGCAGCAGCCTGGCGATACCAAGTGATCGCGGCACTCTGGCCTCAACACTCCGGCAGGCCGGTTATAACACGCACCAGGTAGGCAAGTGGCATCTGGGTCTGCGGCCCGAGGTGGGCCCCACCAGCTACGGTTTCGACACCAGCTACGGCTACCTTCACGGCCAGATCGACCAGTACACCCATATCTATAAGAACGGCGATATCAGCTGGCACCGCAACGAGCAGTTTATCGAGGAGGAGGGCCACGCCACGGACCTGCTGACCGATGAGGCAGTTAAGTTGATCGAGCACAGCACGGCGGACAAGCCGTTTTTCCTTTACACCGCTTTCAGCGTGCCCCACTACCCTGTGCAGGAACCCAAGGAGTGGACCGCGCCCTACGAGGGCAAAATCGATAACCACGACAGGCTGATCTACGCCGCGTCGATGACCCACATGGACCATGCAATCGGCAGGATTATCGAAGCGGTGGAGAATAAGGGAATCACCGAAGAAACACTGATCGTATTTATCAGCGACAACGGTGGCCAGCAGGACTGGACCGCCACGGCCAATCAGTACGAGATGCGTCACGGGCCCTACGAAGTCCTCGGCGACAACCTTCCGCTACGTGACTGGAAGGGTTCGCTCTACGAGGGTGGAATCCGGGTACCCGCAGCCGTTTACTGGCCGGGCAGGATCGGGCGCTCCAAGGTGCGCCAGGTGGTCCATGCGATGGACCTGATGCCCACCCTGGCGGCTGTAGGAGGAGCATCGATTCCCGAGGCCATGGAAGTGGAGGGAATCAACCTGCTGCCGTTTTTGACCGGCAACCCCCAGCAGGTGGAACGCACACTCTACTGGAACACCGGCAGCCAGTTGGCCGTACGCCGGGGCGACTGGAAACTGGTCCACAACAGCGGCAGTCCCGGCCAGGGAAGCAGCGAACTGTTCAACGTTATCGAAGACCCCCTGGAACTCAAGGATATGTCGGCTGAAAAAATAACTCTCAACGCCCAGATGCGTGAGTTGCTGGCCAACCAGTTCGCCCAGGATAACCTGGTAGTTGAATAAATATTTCCCGCAGTGTTGCATACGTCCAGGGCCAGCCATCGTGGCTGGCCCTGGACGAAACAATTGCAATATCTTGAATTTGAGACAATTCTCTCATATAATAAGCCATAGCGTATATCCCTGCCCCATCGGTTCGGCTTCCATATCCCAAGCTCCGGTCAAGATAATATTACCAACCCTGTCGCTTCATTATTTCTTCAGGAGGCATCATGGCCATGGGTTTCCTCTATTTCATCGCAGCCTGGCTGGTCGTACTTCTCGGCTTCAGATTAGGCGGCGTACTGATTATGACAACCGATCCGGCCAGCGCTGTAATAGTACTGGGCGGCATGCTGACCCTGCTGTTCGCTTCCTGGAGTTTCAAAGACATAACCGAGGCCGTGGGTTTTGTTCTTTCCCGTCAGACCAGTATCCCGATACGAAAATACAACAAGCTGTCCGCCATTTATGCCGCCGCCGGCGATTACGCGCTCTACTGCGGCCTGCTGGGCACGTATATTGGGGCAGTGCTGATCCTGCGGACACTTTCCGACTCCGCCACTCTTGGCCCCAAGCTGGCCGTGGCGTCAGTGACAATCCTCTACGGACTTATTTTCAAATTAGGGGCGGTACTTGCCCGGCATAAACTGAAACTCTGCCAGTTGACCGAGGACCCTTACCCTTTCAAAGCCAGGAACCAGCCGCTGGCCCTTGTGGTGGGCACGCTGCTTTTTATTGTAATTTTACTGCTGGGAATCTACTCGGGTGGTAGCTTTGGGGGCTTCGTGGACCCGCCCTCGCTTGTGATCATCCTCGGCGGCTCCCTGTTTCTCTCGATGCTGTTCATCTCCTTGGGCGACTGCTGGGCAACCACAAAAAATACCCTTTTTACCGATGAGGTCTCCCCCGCCCAGGCGCTAAAGGCCATGCGGATCTTTAATCTTTACCACGATATCGTGGTCGCCCTGGTGCTTGTCGCCAGCACCGCCGGCTTGATCGGCACCGTACAGACCCTGAACGAGCCGTCCAGGATTGGCCCCTACCTGGCGATGTGCCTTTTGCCGTTCTGCTATGGACTGGTTATGCTGGCCTTGACACGGGCAGAGTCATGTTGCATGCAGCGCAAGATGGCGGAGCTGAATCTTAAGATGGATTCCCGTCCGGTGTTAGGGGCGGGATTTGTTACTCTTATCGGTCTTGCCTGCTACCTGCTGGTTGCGGTCAGTTTAATCTACACGGTAAACCAATAACCGCGCAGGCTGACGGCAACCGTTAAACTATTTTAAGTCAAAGCTTAATCACTGCAAAACAAAAAGTCCCGCTGCAAGCCGCGGGACTTTTTGTCAATACCGGTCCTAAAAGCCTGGCTGGGGCAAGTACTCCCGTGTCAGGCTTTCACTGCTGTAAAAAAAGCCCGCTTACTGCTAAGTATGGATATTTACACCAAATCGCTTGATTTTATTCCGTGGATTTTGCATAATATATTTATATTGCTCAAATTATAACTTTTTGGTCCAGTTATCTTCAACTGGTGTGCGGCAACCAGCAAACCGGATTAGCTGGTTCAGTACGGGAACCGGCAGGAGGTTGCCTGCTCTGTACTTTTAAATAGCAAGGCTTTCGTATCCGAAGGGGAGGTTGGCATTATGAGTACTCTGGTCAAAACGGTGCTGCTGAGCTTGGTAATGACCGGTGTCCTGCTGTCGGCGCAGTCGGCTGATTTGTTCGTAACATATGACCTGTCCGATGGCCTGGTAACCGAGGATATCAAATCGCTCGGAATTGACCTGGCCGGTAACGTCTGGATCGGCGGGAAAAACGACGGCCTGAGTTTGCTGGACATTAACGGCGGGATAAAATCATACTCCGAGGGTGATAACGGCTTTTTCGGTTCTCCGGTAAAATCATTCCATGTTTCCGCCGGCGGCGCTGTCTATGTCTCGACACGACAGGGCACCAACCTGGTGAACGGGACTAGCTGGTCGACGCTGAGGGTTAACGGCGGCTTTCCCAGCGACAACCACTTTAGCATCCTGTTCGATGAAAACGATGTGTTCTGGATGGCCACCGATGCCGGAGTTGTCAGGGATGACGGCGCCACTGTGCGTACTTTCACCACCTGGGACGGGCTGGCGGCAAACAAAGTGTTCGATATGGCGCTCGATTTAACAGGACAGCTATGGGTCGCCACATCGGCGGGCGTTTCTCGCTACAGCGGCGGCTCCTGGTCTTCTTTTTTTACCGGCAGCGGTCTTACCGGTAAAATGGTCCGTGCTATCGAGGTTGATAACGCGGGGAACATCTGGATCGGCACCGCCGCTGATGGCGTTATCCGCTATGACGGGACCTCCTGGAAGAGTTACGGGACAGCCAATGGTCTAGGCAGCAATGTGGTCTGGTCCCTGGCAACCGGAAACGATGGTGTCGTGTGGGTTGGAACCCTGGGCGGAGGACTCAGCCGTTTCGATGGAAAACGGTGGGTCACTTACACTACCGCCGATGGGCTGCCCTCGAACTATGTCGGGACGGTTATCACCGCCCCCGACGGCTCGGTCTGGGTCGGTACCGATAATGGTGTTGCCAAGCTCACCCTGGAGATGGCCAACCAGAAACTCCTGCTCAGTTGTGACTACAATGGCGATGGCAGGGCGACGATCAGTGACGCGGTGGCCCTGATCCGGCTGTATCTGGCGAACCCGGCCGCTCTGGAGGCGGACCACAACCAGGACGGAGTTTTTAACACGAAAGATTTGATCCAGCTTATCTTCGATATCAGATCGGGATATTGCGCCTCCGGACTTTCCATGCTTGCAGCGAGCGAAGACTCTGACCCGTCTTCGATTGACAACCGGCAATTGACAGAGCTGGTGAAGGATATATTGCCTGAACTCAAGCTGACTCCCGCTGAGCTGGTCGAATTCAAGGCCGCGCTCAATAGCTTGACCGGATCCGCGGGCCTGCCCAAAACGTTCTCCCTGGCGGCGAGCTATCCGAACCCGTTCAATCCCTCCACCACTATTTCTTTCACCATACCTCAGCGACAGAGCGCGCACGTTAACCTGACCATTTTCGATACCAGGGGAGCTGTTGTTAAAACCCTTGTTGATGGGCAACGGGAGGCCGGGGATTACAGCGTGTTCTGGGATGGAGGCGACAACCGGGGAAACCGGGTTTCCAGCGGAGTTTATTTTTATCGGCTACAAGCTGGAGACTACACGGCGGTTCGTAAAATGGTGCTGCTTAAATAGCCCATCGGACAAAACGGAAAGCTCTCAATCAGCAGGGCCCGCTGCATGCAGCGGGCCTTTTTTTGCCCATACCGGTATAAAAAAGCCCGACCCGGGCAATTACTCCCCAGTCAGGCTTTTAATGCTGGAGGCGGCGGGCGGAATCGAACCGCCGGTAAAGGTTTTGCAGACCTCCCCCTTAACCACTTGGGCACGCCGCCAATATAAAAATGGAGCGGGAAACGGGACTTGAACCCGCGACATCCACCTTGGCAAGGTGGCGCTCTACCACTGAGCTATTCCCGCTCTGAAAACCTAAAATAATCGTGTTGGGTTTGGATAATACAAAACAGCACCTTTTTTGTCAAGGGTTAGCGCCCTGATTTCTCTCCATCCCGGCGGCTGCCAATCAATTGCCCGTGGCAAAACTGTGGTAATATCACGCAAATTTAGTTATCTTAAATGCTTGTAGATTTTAGTGCTCTAATCCTTCAGCTCCAAGTCTGGCCTGTAAATCAATGCTAAAAAAAATTGGCGGAATGTTATCATCGCTCCTCGCCCACCCGGGATGGTCGGATACTAGAATGATCCTGGTGGTGGCCGTGGCAATCGGTGTTATGGGAGGCTACGGAGCCGTAGCTTTCCGCTGGCTGATCGATACGCTTAAGCTGCTGTTCTTCCAGGGTGGTGCGGGCGACAACTTGCTCAGTTACGCCTGGAGCCTGCCCTGGTGGCAGCGCATGTTGATTCCGGCGGCGGGTGGACTTGCGCTGGCTCCGATGATCAAGTATTTCGCCAAGGAAACCAAGGGGCACGGGGTCCCGGAAGTTATGGAGGCCATTGCACTACGCGGCGGCAAGCTCACTCCGCGCACTATGATCACCCGTGCCCTGGCCAGTGCGATCACACTCGGAAGCGGCGGAAGCGTGGGCCGTGAGGGCCCGATCGTGCAGATCGGCAGCGCTCTGGGATCGACAGTGGGACAATTCCTTCACGCCAACGAAGACAGAATGAAAACGCTGGTCGGCTGCGGGGCCGCCGCCGGCATGGCCGCCACGTTCAACGCTCCATTGGCCGGGGCGCTGTTTGCAATCGAGGTGATCCTGGGTGATTTCGGCCTGGCGCAGGTTACTCCAATTATTATCTCCAGCGTGGCCGCCACCGCTGTCAGCCGTCACTACCTGGGTGATTTTCCCGCCTTCGAGTTTCACCCGCCCCCGATGGTCAGCCCTTATGAATACATTTTCTACGCGGTTCTGGGCCTGGCTGCCGGAGTGCTGGCCTGGTTCTTCATCTCCGTGCTTTATCGTTCGGAGGACGCTTTTGAGAAAATACCGCTTCCGGCCTGGATCAAACCTGCTATCGGCGGGCTGGGAGTGGGAATAATCGCTATCTGGTTTCCCCATGTTTTCAGCTCGGGCTACGGGGCGATCAACCTGGCGCTGGACAGCCAGTTGACACTGGTCATGCTGGCCTCGCTGGTGTTGATCAAAGTTGTCGCCACTTCGCTCACAGTTGCTTCCGGTGGTTCCGGTGGAGTGTTTGCTCCCTCACTGTTCATGGGTGCGATGATCGGCGGAGCCGTGGGCGCAATCTTCAATATGGTATTTCCCGAGCTTACCGCCCCCTATGGCTCATACGCTCTGGCCGGGATGGGGGCGATGATTGCCGGGACGATGCATGCGCCGATTACGGTGATCCTGATCATTTTCGAGCTCACCGGCGACTACATGATTATCCTGCCGGTGATGACGGCCTGTATCCTGAGCACGATGATCAGCTACAGTCTGCTGGGCGGCGAATCGATTTACACTCGCAAACTGGTGCGTCTGGGGATCAACCTGTTCCAGGGCCGCGACCTGAACGTGCTCAGTGGCCTGAAGGTCCGCGACGTGATGACCAGGGAGGTTTCCACTATCGGCGAGGGCGAGCCGATTTCGATCCTGATCCGCCGGGCGATCACCCACCCCCACAGCACGTATATCCAGCTGGACGAGGACGGCAAAATAACCGGGCTGATACCGTTGCAGAAAATCCTGGAGCTGATGCGTGACGAAAACCTGCTCGATATCCTGGTGGCCCAGGACGTGGCTCAGATGGATTTCCCGGTGCTGAGCGCTGATGAATCGCTCGATGAGGTGGTGCGCAGGTTCGGCGGTCACAATCTGGAGGAAGTGCCGGTAACAGATCCGGCTGCTCCGGGAGTGCCAATCGGCGTGGTGCGGCACAACGACGTGATGCAGGCCTATCGTAGCGCCGTGATCCAGCAGGACATGAGCGGATTCGTGGCCCACAGCCTGGTCCGTGACCCCGAGCGCAAAACAGTGGAACTGGTGGACGGTTTCAGGATGATCGAGGTCAAGGCGCCCTGGAGTTTCCACGGCAAATCTATCCGGGAACTCAATATCAGCCATCGCTACGGCGTACAGATTATCCTGATCCGGAAGAAAAACGGAAGCGATAGTGCTGAGAGCGCAACCAGCAACGGAGAAATGCACTTTGTCCCTCGTGGTGACGACGTTATCGAAAAGGACGATGTGCTGGTGCTGGTGGGCGACAACAAGCACCTGCGCAGATTCATGGATATCTAATTCTGCTTATTACTTGATTATAGTTCTTTCTCCTTCCATATTTATATGGTTTAGTTTTTTTGAATCCATTTTAGATATGGAGATAAACTCTAATGGTACCTAAAGCCATACACTTAAGTGGTGGCAATTATTTCAATAATGTCAAAATTGAAATAGCAGAATCAATTCGGCTTCAAGATGAATGGATCGAAAGCAGCTCTAAGATTTCGATTAAGCAGTCGCGAGTTAAATGTTATGCTCGAAGAAGAGCACTTCATCAACTGATGAAATTAAATCTATATGAACCCATGATTGAAAGTGGATTTATAAGAGGATGGTTTGACGAGTTTTCAGACTATTGGCGACGAAGCCTTGGTGGCAGGCCGCTTAAAATATCAGATTTCTTCAGTCTAAGATTTGAATATAGAAAAAAAGCACAATACACCCAAGAATTCAATTGGAGCAGCGCCAAGCAACACTTACGCAATTACCAAAGCCCGGAAAATATTAATTCGATATTTCATTTTGTGATTAAGAATGCCTATTCACCAATAAGAGAAGCCAGGATTCCGGATTTAATAAGTCCCGGTTCAAGTATTCTAGAATTCGGCTGTGGCTTAGCCCCCTTGTATCGTGCTTACCGAAATTATTTCAGTTTTTTTGATTGCAAATGGTACTTGGCTGATATTCCTGGTTTTCCGTTCCACTACTCACGGCATGTTTACGGGCAGGATAATCCAGTCAGCAATTTCATTACCATTGAAGACGATAATTTTATGACACCCTTGGAAAATATTGATACAAAATTCGATATTATTTTTATCCAGGAAGTTTTCGAGCATCTTTTGCATCCTTTGGAAATTGCCAGGCATTTAACATCAAAACTTAAGGCAGGCGGCTTATTATATTTTGATTATGTAAAATCCGACGGACTTGGTCATGATACTCCGATGGCTTTGGAGCAGAGAACCGAAACCCTTAAGTATTTGTTAAGTAAATTTCATATTTTGGATGGAAATCTCAAGGATCCGGGTAAAGATTTTTCTTTGTCCATAGGACGAAAGAAACAGTAATCTTCAGGCCAGGGTTAAACTACATCACTTTGACCAACACTAAACATTGATATAATGGCTTGTTTTTCTTTTAATATTCTATGAGGAGTTTGATGATGGCAAATCTCCGCTTGTTGTGTATTTCGCTTTTAACGGCGTGCGTGGTTCCAGCCTTTCTCTCCGCCGCTCCTCTGGGCAAAGCGAAAGTTGCAGTTATCCAGGTCTCAGGGGCAAAGCGCCAGGACCCGTTCAAGGCCGAATATGATTCGACAAAGGTTCGCCCGCTGAGCGAGGCGCACCTGACCAAGCTGCTTGGCCTGTTCGAGCGCGCCGGCGAGCTGGGAGCGGATATTGTCTGCGGCCCCGAGGACATGCAGGGAATCGGCTCCTATGGGCTTCACGTGAACCGCACCGATCCGGCCACCGGGGAAATCCTGTTCAAATCACTGGCCGTGGAAGTCCCCGGCCCGCTGAGCAAAAGGATCGCCGCGATAGCGCGCAAGCACTCGATGTACGTGGTTGCGCCGATCTATGAGAAAAAGGACGGCAAGGTCTATAACTCCACCCTGGTTTTCGACCGTGAAGGCAAACTGATCGGCAAACACCACAAGACAGTGCTGCCGATATTGGAAACCTGGCTGGTGGAACCGGGAACCCAATACGAGGTTTTCCAGACCGATTTCGCGCCGATAGCCATTTCCACCTGCTGGGAGATAACCTATCCGGAAATCCATCGGCTTTACGCCCTTGGCGGTGCACGGCTGATTTTCCACCCCACCA
>SDBV01005139.1_pt1 | contig 18547 bp, 25 predicted proteins | sample 2277081 | NCBI WGS metagenome assembly SDBV01 (sample SAMN10402039, study PRJNA504765) | marine sediment metagenome | isolation source: marine sediment core GS10_PC15, 223 cmbsf | place: Arctic Ocean: Southern Knipovich Ridge | collected 2010 | reverse complement strand
AAGGCGAAGATCATCGGGCACATGGCTAATGATATCCCGCGCGTCGACGTGTTGAATGAAGAGTTCACACGCCCCGTGCGCCCGCTCGCTTCGTCTTACGGTTGGAACATTCTCGAACTGCGTTCGGCCATGATGGCGAACCGACCGCTCAACGCAATGCGCGCTGACGCGGCGCGACGCGCTGACGAAGAGACGCTCGAAGACATTGCTCTCTTCGGGGCTCCCGAGTTCGGGATTCCCGACGGGTTCTTGAACCACCCCGACGTGACGATCACGGCGGCGGCGGGTGCATGGACTGGGTTGACCCCGACGGCAATCGTCGCCGAGATCAGCGCCATGTATCAGCGTGTCGACACCGACACCAAGCTGATCGAGAAGCCTGATACGCTGTTGGTTCCATCAGTCGCGTATCGGCACATTGCAACAACCCAACTCAGCACTGGCAGCGACATGACGATTCTCAAGTTCGTGCTTGAGAACTTCCCCGATCTCAACGCCATCGAGCCGTGGGAACGACTCGACGACGCTGGCGCGGGTAGTGTCACTCGCACGGTTCTCTATAACCGCGACCGCAATCAGTTGTGGCAAGAGATCCCGAGCGAGTTCGAACAGCTTCCGGTTGAAGCGCGTGGCCTTGAGTTCATCGTCAACACGATGATGACAACGAGCGGCACGACGATTCCTTACCCGAAAGCAATCCAGTATCTCGACGGCGCATAGTCGAGAAGCTCGTGAACACTAAGGGGCGGGCGGCAACTGCCCGCCCCTTTTTCTCTAAACCAAAAGGGCAGGAACAAACATGAAGATCACGAACAACGGGGGCGGCGGCTACAACGTCGGCGGTGATGTGCCGGGCACTCTTCTCATAAGTCTCAAGCCGGGCGACAACGATGTCGATGAGAAGGCTTGGGATAAGTGCAAAGACATGCCCGCCGTCAAAGCGGCAATCGTGAGCGGGCGTCTTGCTGTGGGTGGTAACCCAGGCGCACCGCCTTCAAAGCAACACATCATCATGAGCGAGATGTCAGCACGAACGGGGCGCCCCGCGAGCGCGGTGTCGACTCCGCACGACGCTCTCGTTGCCAAGGCGGCACAAGAGAAGGCTGACTTCGAAGCACACCCGACGATGGCCATGACTGAGCCGGAAGCGTTGAAGTTCATTGCCGAGTGCGAAGATAGAAAGGTTCTCGAAGCCTGCTATGCCGCTTTCGAGCTTGGCAAAGACAAGCGGCTGACCGTGAAGGCGGCAATCGAAACACGTGCGGTCTCGCTCGGCGACGACAGCAGCGGCGGCGACGGCGACGGCGACGACAACGACGAGTAAGGGTGAATGACCGATGCTTACAGTCAGCGACTTCAAAACAGACTTCCCCGAGTTCGAAGCAACCGACAACACGGTTGTCACGCGGTTCATCGGCAAAGCCGAGCTTCGTGTGAATCGAACTGAGTGGGGCTTGAAGGCTGATGATGGCGTCGGGTATCTCACTGCGCACTTGTTGAAGAGACAAGAACAGGGCGACGGGGCTGCAAGTGGCCCCGTCGCTTCTGAACGAGTCGGCGACATTGCTGTGTCGTATGGAGTCAGCGACGACTTCAAGAACCGCGAGCTTGCGTCGACCGTATACGGTCGGCAGTATCTCGACCTGTGCGGCGAAATCTTCGCATCGAGGGTCGTCTAGTGGCTCAGCGGAACGGCACAGTTCAAGACATTGATCTTGGATACAAAGACTTCCAGCGCTTTGTGAAGGGCTTGCGTGCGACGGGTCCCGACGTGCTCGTCGGGCTGATCGGGTCCGATGCCGAAGCCGATCACGAAGAAGCACCGGGTCTCACTGTCGCCGCCATCGGCGCAATACACGAGTTTGGTGTTGACGAGCCGCCTGTGCGGATACCGCAACGCTCATGGATGCGCGCGCCGTTCGATGAGAACCGGCGCAAGTATATGACGTTGATCACGCGGTTGACGCGCACCGTCTTCTTAGGTGGTAAGGGCATGACGATGGAGCGAGCGTTAGGCATCGTCGGGCTCATTGCTGAAGCTGACATGCGCAAAGCCATTCTCGCGAAGATCCCGCCCGCACTCAAAGACGCAACGATTCAGGCGAAGGGCAGCGACGTGCCGTTGCTCGACACAGGGCAACTCATTCAATCCATCACGCACCTGGTCGTGCCCAACGGCGAGAAGGTTGCACTGTGAGACGTGACTTCTCAGGAACGATTGACCGGCTCGGCGGTGACGCGTTCATAGTCAAGCGTCGTGCTGATGGCGAGTTCATCAACGGTCGTTATGAACGACCGACGGACGCTGACACCGAGTTCCCTGCAACCGGCTCGGTTCAGGTGATGACGCCGCGCGAGCTTCAGATACTACCCGAAGCGACGCGAGCGCTGGAGACGCGCAAGCTCTTCACGACGTGCGAGTTGAAGGCGGGCGGCACAAGCGCGCTGAAGGGTAAAGAGCCTGATCACATTGTTTACCAGGGCACCGATTACGAAGTGCAGACCGTCGGCGACTGGAAGCAACAAGCCAACTATTTCAAGTATCTTCTCGTCAAGGCAGGGCAGTGACATGGGATTGAGCACGCTGCCCATCGACTGGGAAGATGTAGAGAACGCGCTTCATCGTTGGTTCGCTGACTCGACTGACTTGTCGTGTGTCATCTGGGGCAACCAAGACGCGCCGCAACCGCCCTACCCTTACGGTGTCATCACGATCATTGCAGGACCAACGAAGATCGGCGGCACCGACGAGACACGGCAAGAAGCTATTGCCGATCCCTTGCCCGCCGCGCCAGCGTTCCCGATTGAGTTGCTCAAGGTCGGGCCGCGCGAGATCACACTGAGTTGCCAAATCAACGTAGGTCCGCCCGACGATCAGAGCCCCGCTAACAACTCACGCTCGATGATGTCGGCAGCACAAGCCGCGCTCGGGCTCCCATCGTTCACTAACCCACTTCGGGAAGCCGGGCTTGCAGTCATTGAAGAGTTGCCCATCGGAGAGTTCAATGTTCAGATTGCTGACCTTTGGGTTTCGCGTTCACAGATGGATGTTCGTTTTGGGTTGAGTTCGTGCGTGCGAGAAGAGTCACCAATTATCGAAACAGTCGAGATCACGGCGGGTGATCCGTTTAACCTAGACAAAGAAACATTTGGAGGGTCAACGCCATGAGCCTTGACAGTCTTGTTCAAGTAACGATCTCGAAGTTGACCACAGCACCGACACGCGTCGGGTTTGGCACACCGCTCGTCATGGGGTTTCACACCGTGTTCCCCGAGCGCAGTCGTATCTATACGGCTGTTGCTGACATGGTGACCGATGGGTTCGCAACGAGCGACCCCGAAGTTGCGGCAGTGACGGCGCTGTTCAGTCAGAACCCGCGACCGATTAGCGCCGTCGTTGGGCGTCGTGAGAACCCGACCGACATGAGCATTAAGCTCACACCGATTGCGAAAGACGACACTCAGTATGATGTCACGATCAACGGCACGGTGTTCTCGTTCGTGTCGGATGCGAGCGCGACGGTTGCCGAGATCGTAACGGGGCTCGAAGGGGTTATCAACGCGGGTGGTGAACCTGTCACCGCCGTTGACAATGCGACCGACTTGCAACTCGACGCTGATGTTGCGGGCGACTTGTTCACGCTCGTTGTCGACCGCGCGTTGATCCTGCAAGACGACGAGACACCCGAAGCGGGTATCGTCGCCGACTATCTCGCAATCCAGGCTGACAACGATGACTTCTATGCGGTGCTGCCGACGAGTCACGCGACGCTTGAGATCGAAGCACTCGCTGTGACCATCGAGACGCAAGCGAAGATCATGCTCGCAACGACCGCTGATGACGATGTGCTGACCGGTGTTGGTCTGATGGCGGACCTGAAGACAGCGGGCTTCGTGCGAACGATCACGATGTATCACCCGAAGCCGCATCAATACGGCGGTGCTGGTTGGGCGGGTCAACTCTTGCCGCTCGACCCCGGTTCGGCGACCTGGAAGTTCAAGACGATTGCCGGGCTCGATGTTGTGAAGCTCACCGCGACCGAGCAAGACAATGTGACTGATGAGAACGGCAACATCTATGTCGCCGTCGCGGGCATCTCGATCACTTGCAACGGCACGTCGTCGAGCGGTGAGTTCATCGACATCACACGCGGCATCGACGAGTTTGCACAACGGTTGCAAGAACGTATCTTTGCGCAACTCGCCAACTTGCCGAAGGTGCCGTTCACAAACCAGGGCATTGCCATCATCGAGAACGAGATTCGGGGGCAACAGCAAGACGCCATTGACAGCGGCGTGTTCGCTGCCGACCCCGCGCCGACCGTCACCGTTCCCGATGCTCTCGATGTTTCGACAACTGACAAGGCGGCAAGACTGTTGCCTGATGTCAGCTTCACAGCAACCCTCGCAGGCGCAATCCACGCCGTTCAGATTGCTGGAACCGTCAGCGTCTAAAAGGAGATCAGACGATGGGCTTGAAAACATACGATCCAAACGAAGTCTCGCTGATCTTTTCGGGTTCCCCGATCAGCGGGTTTGCCGACGGCACGTTCGTCAGCGTTGATCAGAACGAAGACAGCTTCTCGCTCGTCGTCGGTTCTGATGGCGAGGGTGCTCGAAGCAAGAACAACAATCGAAGCGCGACGCTCACGTTCACGCTTCTTCAAACATCGGAGTCGAACGCTTTTCTCGCCGCCTTACACAACGCTGACATCTTGTCGGCGAACGGCGACGGCATTGGCCCCGTGCTCGTGAAAGACGGAAGCGGCAACTCGCTCTATACGGCTGACAAGGCTTGGGTGCGGAAGCCGCCGACCGCTGAGTTCGGTCGCGAAGTGGGCAGTCGAGAGTGGGTTCTCGAAACTCACGATCTCGTCAACTTGACGGCGGGCAATTAGGCTTCGTCGTCGTTCGTGAACAACTAGCTCGGGCAGGGTTAGGGATATGCAAACAAAAGAACAAACCAAAGAGATCAGCGGCGACACTTACACGGTGTATATGTTGCCACCACGACAGGCGAACAAGATTCTCATTCGCATTGTCAAGACCGTCGGGCCTTCGCTCGGCGTGCTCATCGAAGAACTTGATGACGACGCTGTGAAGGGCGGGCTCGCCGGGCTCATGAATAACGTCGACATCGACGGCGCGTTCATTGGCAAGGTTGCCAAAGAGTTGTGTGAACGTCTCGACGAGAACGAGGTTGAGCGCATGATGGATACGTTCGCGAAGGTGTCTGAAGTCAACGGCGTCAACTTGCTCAGCGTCTTCGATGGTCACTTTCATGGCAAGATCGGCGAGTTGTATGCTTGGTTCGCGTTCGCACTACAGGCGAACTTCCAGGATTTTGGGCGCGCTTGGGGCACCGATTCGTCGCCAAGTCTTCAGGCGAGCGCACCGGACGCGGCGTAAAGATCACGCCGCATCTCAGAGATGAGTGGGCTATCTGGCGACTTGTCCATGCGGGAATGGCGACGCTTGAAGAGATTGATCGGCATTGGGATCTAGTTGAAGTATGGGACGCGAACGAAGTGCTCGACCTGCAAGACGAAGCGAACAGGTTGGCCATGATACCGAAGGGGTGAGGTTAGATGATCGTCAGAAAGCTGTTCACCCTTCTCGGGTTCAAGACTGACAAGAAGGGTTTTCGCGACGCCGACAAGTCGCTGAACCGGATCAAGCAAACAGCAATCCGCGTTGCCGGTATTCTCGTTGCCGGTAAGATCGTTAAGTCAATTGCTGGGATAGCGACCGAAACCGCGAAGCTTGCTGATGAGGTTTCAAAGGTTGCCGACAAGCTTGGTGTCGGCACGAGCGCCCTTCAAGAGTTCCGCTTCGCCGCGCAACTGACAGGCGTCTCAACACGCACAGCCGATCTAGCGCTTCAGCGGTTCACTCGTCGAACCGCTGAAGCCGCGAAGGGTGAGGGCGAAGCGAAAGCCGCGTTGAAAGAACTCAATGTTCAACTGACCGATAGTCAAGGTCAGCTTCGCCCGGTGAGCGAGCTTCTCGCTGATGCTGCCGAGGGGTTGAAGAACGCGAAGACACAAGGCGACCGGTTGCGGCTTTCGTTCAAGCTCTTCGATAGTGAAGGCGCCGCGCTAGTCAACACTCTGAAGGGTGGGCGAGATGCGTTCAACGAAATGGCGCAAGCGGCGCGCGACACAGGCGGCATCTTTGATGAAGAACTGATTCGATCAAGCGTTGAGTTCACCGATCAGCAATTGAAGATGCGGCTTGTTCTTCGTGGTGTGAAGAACGTCATTGCGAAAGAGTTGTTGCCGTTCATGATTCGAGCAACAAACCGCACTATCGACTGGGTTAAGGCGAACCGGCAACTGATACGAAGCAACATCGTTCGGTTCATTCAGAGAACGACTCTCGCAATGCGTCGGTTGCTTCGCTTCATGCGACGGCTGTTCGGCGCGTTCAACGAACTACCAAAAGCGTCTAGGTTGTTTCTCGGTGTTGCCGCCGCCATCGGTGTTATCTCACTGATTCTGAGTTCGCCGATTGCGCTCATGCTCTTGTTCATTGGGCTCGTTGCGTTAATCATCGAAGACTTCGAGACCTGGAAAGAAGGCGGCGACAGTCTCTTCGGGCGCATATCGTTCTGGCTCGATAACCTGACGGGCGTGTGGGCAGGGCTTCGGGATGCGGGCACTCTTTGGTTTAAGCTTATCAAGTTCCAATTCGACTTCTTGATAAACCTCATCGGCACGTTCGCAACGTTCATCATCAAGATCTTCAGTGGAGACATCTCAGATGCGTTCACGACCTTGGGTCAACAGGTGCGCGTGCTCTTCGAAGATGTCTTCGACTTTATTGAAGACATCATCAAAGACAGCCCTTTCTTGAGAGTGCTCTTCAGCTTCTTGGGCGGCAAACAAGGCAAGTTCAAGATCGGTGGTGTCATCGAACAGCTTGCTACCGGTTCGAAGTTCATCAACCCGTTGTTTCTTGCCGAGCAAGCCGGTCAGCGGGCGGGAAGCCTGAGCCAATCAACGAGCAACGTGTTCAACGTAGCCGGCGAGAACGCCGATGTGATAGCGGGCAAGATCGTCGACAAGATCATCGGCGTCAATAAAAGCAACAACCGACAAGCCGCCGCCGCCTTCAAGCGTCGTGCTGTGACGGGTAACTGATGGCACTCCTTGAAGTCATCTTTGGTCAGCCGCAACTCGCTCAGATTGGAGTGCTGACGCTCGACGCTTCTCTCGAAGAGACTCACACGAGCGCGTCGGAAGTCACCGAGCACCCGGTCGAAGAAGGCACGAACATCAGCGACCACATCAGGCCCCTGCCCGATACGCTTGAGATCAACGGTATCGTGACGAACCACCCGTTGTTTCTGTTGCCTAGCGTCACAGCACCGTCGCCGATTCAAGGTGACAATCAGAGCCAGTCGGATCGAGTCAAGGCGGCATACGACAAACTTCAAGAGCTTCAAAAAGCGGGCGAGTTGGTCAAGGTCATCACGAGCCTTCGTGAATACGACCGCATGGCAATCACCGGTTTCTCAGTCATTCGGAATGCCGCGAACGGTAACGTGTTGAACGCGACGATCTCACTGAGAGAAATCTTCACCGCACAGGTCGAGACAACTGAGGCGCCTGTGCCCGTCAACAAAGCGGCAGCGGCGACGACCGACCAAGGGAAGAAGACCACTAAGGCGGCTGATGATGCTGTCGCGAATCAGACGAACAAGTCGCTCGCCGCAACAGGCTTCGACGCAATCACAGGGTTGTTCAAATGAGCGTGCTCATCGTGCCGCGAGATGGCGACCTTGCGAACTTCGAGTTCTTGATTGAACTCGACAGCGTTGTGTTCCGCCTGAAGTTCAAGTTCAATCAGCGTGAAGACGTTTGGTATTTCGACATCTTCGACGAGCAACAGAACCCGCTTCGAACAGGCATAAAGATCGTTGTGAACTATCCGATGCTCACGCGTCTTCGAACACAGACGCGGCCTGATGGTGAGTTTCTTGCGAACGATCCCCGCACACCCCCCGCACCACCGACCCTAGATGAACTCGGGTCGACGGTGCTTCTCACATATGTTGAAGGTGTGTCGTGAGTGAACTCTTCAACCGAGACTTCAGGGTGACGCTCGGCACTCGACTCATTCGTGCGCGTGGTGATGATGTCGAGAAGGCACGCCCGACGCTTCGAGTGACGTTCAAGATAGACCGCTCGATAAGTGGTGACCCGAACAAATCCGAAGTCGCTATTTACAACCTGTCACAAGCGAGCCGTTCGGCCATCCAAGAGAAGGACATACCGACCATCATCGAGGGTGGATACGTGAACAACTTGTCGCAACTCTTCAGCGGCAACCTAACCTTCGCTCGTCACGAACGAGAAGGCACCGATTGGATTAGCACGTTTGAAGCGGGCGACGGTTCTCTTGCTTTACAAAGCTCGCGCATCAACGAAAGCTTCGGACCCGGCACGCCTATCGACGACGTAATCAACCGCGTCGTCGAATGCTCGGGCTTGGGACCCGGCAACGTCGCCGAAGAGCTTTCGAAAGGTGACTTTCGGGGCGCACTCACTGAGTTCAAGAAGGGGTTCTCGGCAAGCGGCAAGTGTCTCGAAGTGCTGAAGGGGCTCACTGATTCGGCGGGCTTGAACATGTCGGTGCAAGACGGGCAAGTGCAATTGCTTCGCGAAGGCGGCACCAACGGTGATGACGTTGTTGTGCTGAACGCATCGAGCGGGCTCATCGGTTCGCCCGAAGTTGGTGAAGACGGCATCGTGAGTGCTCGCAGTTTGTTGCAAGGCAAGCTCTCGCCCGGTCGCCCTGTTCGTATCGAGTCGGCTCTGATTGATGCGGGCTTCTTCCGCATCGAGAAGGTCACACACATCGGCGACACGCACGGGGAAGACTGGTATTCAGACATTGAGGCGCGACCGTTATGACAACACCACGAACACCTGAACTCGAAGATGTGCTTCGGCTCGCGCTTGAGAACTTTCAATCAGGCTTGCATGTTGCATTGCCCGGTCGCATCGAGTCATACGACGCAAGCTCTCAGACGGCGAGTGTGAAGCCGTTGCTCAAGAACACCTTCATTGATGATGAAGGTGTCGATGTCGTCGAGACGTTGCCGGTCATCAATCGAGTGCCTATTCAGTTCGCTCGTGGCGGCGGGTTCTTCTTGAGCTTCCCCATCGTCAAAGGGGATCACGTCTTGCTCGTGTTCAACGAGCGGAGCATCGACAAGTTTCAGACCGGCGACGGCGACGATACCGACCCTGTTGACATTCGGATGCACAACCTGAGTGACCCGGTTGCGTTGCCTGGGTTCTATCCTGATTCGAAAGCTCTTGCCGATGCGCACGTGAACAACACTGTTCTCGGTAAAGACGGCGGCACACAGATACACGTCGCCGATGGGAAGATCGAACTCGGTGCCGAAGGGAGTTCTGACAAGGCTTCTCTCGACAGCAAACTTCAAACGGAGTTGACACGACTTAAGGCTGAACTGAATGCGCTGAAAGCAATCTTCGATGCGCACATACACATCACGACAGCGACAGTCGGCGCGGGGCCAACACCCGGCGTGATCTCGCCGACGTTAACGCCTTTCCCCGCTGCCGGCTCACCGTCAGCAACAGCTTCAGCATTGGTGACGATAGATGGCTGACTTGAAACTAGACATAAACGGGGATCTCGACTTGAGCACAGGCGACCTTGTGATTCTCTCGGGTGTTGACGCAACCGCACAGCGGTTAAGCCGAAAGCTGAAGTTCTTTCTTGGTGAATGGTTTCTCGATACACGGCTCGGCATTCCTTACTTCGGGTCGATACTCGTGAAGAACCCTTCGACAAATGTCATCATCTCGTTGTATCGACAAGTCATCACTAGCGACGAAGCGGTGACGATCTTGAATGATCTAGACCTTGAATACGATGCGGCGAACCGAACACTGTCGGTCAGCTTCACAGCCGAGACGGTCGAGGGGCCACTCGAATTTGAAACGGAGTTCATCATCTCATGAGCGGCGTGACCCCAACGGGATTTGACAAGAAGACACTCGACGAGATCAAGACCGAGATCGAAGACGCCGAGCGCGCCGAGCTTGATCAGTCGTTGAACCTGCAAGCACCTTCGGTGTTCGCCATCATCAACGGCATCTTCGCTGACCGGCTCTCAGAGCTTTGGGACATTGCCGAAGCTGTGTATGCGGCTCAGTATCCCGATAGCGCGAACGACGCTTCGCTTGATCAGGTCGCTTCGATCACAGGCGCGAACAGACTCGACGCGACGAAGAGCACCGTGACAATCACGTGTGCGGGCACACCGACGACCGTCTTGCCTGTTGGGCGGGTCGTGAGTGTTGTCGGCACAGGCGACCGGTTTGTGTCGATTGCCGAAGCTACCATCGGGGGCGGCGGTGATGTCGACGTTGCGTTCGAGAGTGAAGAGTTCGGGCCTATTGCCGCACCTTCGGGAACACTGACGGTCATCGAGACCCCGGTCAGTGGATGGGACACAGCGACGAACGCGCTCGATGCTACCCTCGGTCGAGACATCGAGAGTGATGCTGACTTCAGGGCTCGCCGTCTTGAGCTTTTACAGAACGCGGGAAGCGCCACACTCGAAGGCATCCGGTCGAATGTGCGCGCTGTGTTGAATGTGCTTCAGTCATTCGTGTTCGAGAACACAACGCTTCTCGTTGACGCTGACGGCTTGCCGGGCAAGAGCTTCGAAGTCGTTGTCGAAGGCGGGCTCGATGCTGACCTTGCGCAAGCTATCTTCGACAGCAAGGGGGCAGGCATTGAGTCGTTCGGCTCGACCACTCTCGCGGTCATCGACAGCCAAGGCTTCTCACACGACATCAGCTTCAGCCGACCGGTGACCGTCGACATTTGGATCGAGCTAACCGTGAAGATCAATGCACTTGTGTATGGCGGTGGTTCGATCCCTGCCGGTGATGCTCTCGTCGAAGCCGCGCTCGTTGCTCTTGGTGACGAGTCTCAAATCGGGCAAGACGTTATTGCGCTGTTGTTCAAGTGCTCACCGCTCGAAAGCGTGGCGGGTGTTCTTGATGTCACAGCGTTCGCAATCGGCACCGCCCCATCACCGACTCTTGAAGACAACATCGTGATCAGTAACCGAGAGCTTGCGCTCTTCGACATAAGCCGCATCATTGTGACGGCGGTGACATGATCACCAAGAAGACAACACATGACGTTGAGTCGCTTGCGCGGTTTCTCGAACATGACAAAGGTAAGCAGAAGTTCGAGGATCTCATCGCGAAGGTGCTTGCGCCCCAGGTTCAAGACCTGGAGAACGCAATCTTTCAGATTCTCACCGACACGATTCTCGACACTTCCGTCGGTGTTCAGCTCGATAACTTTGGCACAACCGTTGACCAAGCCCGCAACGGACAAACCGACGACCAGTATCGGCAGACCCTTCGAGCGAAGACACTACTCAACAACGCACAAGGCACGCTCGAAGAGATAGTTACTATCACAGATTTGTTGACGGGCGGCGGGTTAGAGATCGAGATTGTCGAAGACTTTCCTGCCCACTTCGATGTCATTATCAATGACCCGCTGCCCGTCTCAGTGGACGGTCTGCAAATTGCGGCGTTTGTGCTAAAAGCCAAACTGGCAGGCGTCAAGGGCATCATTCAGTTTCATGTCGCACCCCCGTTCCAATATGACGGTGGCGCTTCGAACGCTTACGACCTGGGGAAATACGGCACAGCGGTTGAGGCTTAAAGGGAGAACAGACGAATGGCATTAGCGAAACCAACCAAGCTCCCACGATGGGGCACCGACAAAACGAACGAAGCCGAATCGAGCGAAGGTCAGAAAGATACAGGGTGGACATTCGAACAAATCCCCCCGTCGTCGTTTCAGAACTTTCTTCAGCGCGTGACGTATGACTGGGTTGCGTGGATAGACGAACGTCTTGACGATGAGAACTCAGGGGGCGGCGGTTCTCCTGAGAACGGTCTCGTTCTTCGGGATGCGTTGACGACCGAGCCCAACGGACCTAGCCGGGGTGTCACAAAGATTCGCATATTGAACCCTGTCGTTGGTGCGGTGCGTATTGCCGCTATCTCGATCACGAACAACATCGGCGGCGGCTCAACCATCGAAGCAACGGGCGCGTTGTTTGAGACGAACAGTGTTCTTCTGAATGACCTGATCGAGTTGGTAGGCACGAACTCGAACGACGGCTTCTATCTCGTGTCTGGGATCACTGACGAAGACAACATTACAGCGCGTCGGCTCGACGGTGCTGGGTTCACCTTCGCCGCCGAAGCGGGCATTCAGGGAACGGTGAAGCTGTATGCAAAGAGCGCCATCAGGGGGGAACTCACCGCACCGGGTGGCTGGAAAGTCACTGAGCGTGTTGGCGGCGAAGGCGTCATTCTGAAGAAGAACCCCGGTGTCGGTGCCACTATCGACTGGATCTTTCCTGACGACTTGCCATCAACGAAGAGCTTCTTGAGTATTGATGAGAACGGGCAAGTGACGGCGGGCGTCTCTTCGGAAGTTCGAACCGTAGGCGACGGCATAAGTTCTTTCGGTGACTTCGAGGGCACCGACAAGACCCCGTTTACGGATGCCATGGCTGACTTGCCTGCCGAGGGCGGCACGATCTTGGTCGGCAGGGGCACTTACACTTTCGCTACTCCGTTCGCGCCGACAGCAAACGTTTGGGTTATTGGTGTTGCTGGTTACCAAGACACAATCATTGTCGGTGACGGTGCTGCTTTCCAGGCACATAACGTCGCGACCATTGAGACTGTTTCCGACAATGTGCGTTTGCAAGGTCTCACGGTGACACAGACCGAGGGGCCGTTCTCGAACTGGTGCATCTTCCTGAAGCTCGGGGCCGAACACTGTGTCGTGACCGAGTGCTTTGCAGACCATCAGTATGCGGGCGCCGATGGTTCTGAGATTGCTGATCAACAAGCCATCGTTGTTGAAGGCTCAAAGAATTGGGTCTTCAGGAACCGCACCAACTACCACAACAAGGCCACCGAGACAGCGAAGGCTGGCATACGGGTCGGCTTGCGGAAGGTCGCGGGCAACTGCGAAGGCAATCAAATCTTCTTCAACCAAGCGTTCGTTACCGAGAACTCAGGTGATTCGAGCGAAGCCGCCGCCGCTGTTATGGTGATGGCGAGCGACAACGACTTCGGTGCGAGCATCACTTCGGATACCGGGGGTGCCGCTCTCACGATAATTGTTCAAGACAACGTGATCATTGGGAACCACTCCAGTGACGGTGGCAACGTCGAAAGCGTGATCTCGATGGTGTCGGGTTCTGCGAATGCCGGCTCGGATGTGACGCTTACGAACAACGTCATCAGCGGCAACTCAGGACAATTCAACATCCAGGTCGTCGGCATCGACAAGAACGTGCATGGCACAGCCGGGACAATCAAGAACGACGAGAACATTGTCGAAGGCAATTCGCTTTCGACAGGGGCGCTCACCGACAACGGCAACAAGCTTGTGTGGGACGCGAACTATGTATCATCAACAACACCCAGCTTCACAGCGAAGCAACTCGACATGAGCGACTTCAACGGGAACGGGTAAACCGACACGCTAGGAGCGAAGACAATGGCAGGCAGGGCAAAGAAAAAGAAGAAGACGAGTAGCGGCAAGACCGTTCGCAAGTCGCGGAAGATCAGCAAGTTCGAGTTGTCGAATGAAGAGCGGCTTGAACTTGAGAACCTTCAACTCAAAGAAGGTTCGATTCGCGAGCGACTCGATGCTGTTGCTGCAAGGCAACAGGCATGGGGCAAAGCCGTTGCGGCGAAATACAAAGTCAACTTGCAAGAGTTCGTGATCAACGTCGACACGGGCGAGTGCAAGCGGCGTGAACTGAGACCAGTGCCAGAAGGCGGGGGTGAGTGATGGAAGGCATGGACCTTTACGAATTGTTGTCGCCGGTAATTGTTCTGATTGTCACGGTTCTCTCGGGGTTTCTCACGAAGCTCATTCACGAGAAGACCAAGAACACAACGCTCGCCGGCATTCTCGGGCGGCTTAATGAGGTTGTTTGGGATGAAGTCAAAGCTGCTGAACAGGTAGCGGTGAAGAGCATCAAGCTCGCGAAAGATCCATCGAGCGACGGGGGTATGAAGATCACCGACGCCGAAGCTCGCGAGATCAAGCAACGAGTTCTCAGGCGCATCAAAGAGAACGTCGGCATCAAAGGTCTGATGAAGCTCGGCAAGGTTCTTGGGCTCAACGACCGAGGCGTGACAGAGATGATCGAAGCGAAGATCGAGTCGGCAGTGCTCGACATGGTGACAAAGACAAACCCTTAGACGCCCGCGCCGGTATGGTTCTCGACATTGCGCGAGGGCTTCGAAGCGCGGGCAGGTTACAAGATGATGATGGCAACACCGGAAATCTTGACCTTGGTATTGTGGTCGACCGCGTTGGCGCTCGCGCTTCGCTTACAGCAACACACCGACTGACGCGGGGGTGGGGTGACCTGTCTGCCTTCGCGTCAGTTGATGCCGGTCACCGTTGGGGTGCCGGTTGGGAAGCCCGCGCGTTGGCGGGCATTAGGATTGAGTGGTGAGATGTTCGAGAAAGTAACAGTAACACTTCTTCTCAGCGGTCTCGGTGTTGCCAACGTGGCGAGCGTCGTTGGTGATGTTCCTATGATTGCCAACCCGGTGAACGCCGTCTTGCAGTTCGGTGCCTTCGGGGTGTTGTGCATGCTCGTGTTGCACGTCTTTCGGCATACGATCCCTAGGCTCGCGAAGGGGTTCGAAGATAGCCTGAAAGCAGAACGCGAGTCGCACGCAGCGCAATTGACACAGGCTCGCGAAGACTACAAACAAACATTGACCGCGCAACGCAACGACTTCATCACAGTGATGAGAGAAGAGCGCGTGTCGAACGAGCACAGGCTCGAAGAGCTAACCAAAGCAGTTCAAGAACTCACGCGGCAAGTGATCAAGGTCGTCGAACAATCATGAGTTGCGCCACAAACCTGACAGGAGAATAAGCAATGAGCTTCACCGACTTTCTTGAGAATGAACTTCTCGATCACGTGTTTGCGGCAGCGGCATTCGTTGCGCCCGTGACAACCTTCATCGGCTTGTCGACAACGACGCCCGCCGATGACGGCACCAACATCACAGAGCCCCCAGGTGGTGCCGCATACGCTCGCGTCTCTAAGACGAACAACTTGACCAATTGGCCAGCGGCGGTTGGTGGGTTGAAAGAGAACGGCACGACGGTCGATTTCGCAACGGCAACCGGCGCATGGGGAACGATCACGCACTTTTTCATTGCTGATGCTCTTGTGGGTGGCAACATTCTCGCATCGGGAGTGCTGACCACACCGAAGACCATCGACAACGGTGACACGGCTTCGTTTGCCGTGGGCGACATCGACATCACGCTCGACTAAGGTGAACCGTGGCGCAATTTGCGAGACCTGATAGCGACGTAACGACAGGGGCGTGGGTTCCCATTGGGGGACCCGCGACCCTGTTCGATACGATGAATGAAGTCGTCGCAAGCGACACTGACTTTGCTGAATCAGATAGCAACCCGACGTTCGAACTCATGGAAGTCGGGCTATCGAACTTGGATGATCCCGCATTGAGCACGGGGCACGTTCTTCGATATCGGTATCAGAAAGACTCGGCGGCAGGGGCTCAGATTGATCTCGTTGTTGATCTCGTTCAGGGCACAACGGTCATTGCGACCTTCACGCATCTGGACATTCAACCCGGCTTCATCACGCAAGCACAAGCGTTGACAGCCCCACAAGCCGACGCCATCACCGACTATACCGATCTCCGTATTCGCTTCACCGCCGACAATCCCGGTGCCGGTGCGACACGCGAAGCGCATGTGTCCTTTGCTGAGTTCGAGATTCCTTTGCAACTCTCGGGAACGATTCCGAGTGTGACGACTCTCATGGGAACCCTTGAAGCCGCTGTGCCTTTGGCGGGCTCGGTTCTTGGTCAGTCTGTTTTGTCGGGGTCGATGATTGCAACCGTGCCTTTGGCCGGGGGTGTGCCCGGCGTTAGCGCGCTCTTAGGTGCGTTGAATATCCCGAGGGTGTTGCAGGGTGCCATCGTAGGGCAATCAGTTCTCGCGGGCGCGCTGCCTGTCGTTAAGCCGCTGGCTTCTGTTGTGCCGGGTGCAAGTGTGCTGCAAGGGCGCATTCTACTTGATCAAGAGATAGCGGGTGTGATTGCTGCCGTCTCTACTCTCTCGGGAACCATGACAGCCGCCTTCGCTATGTCGGGCACCGTCGCTGCGACCAGTGCCTTGCAAGGTTTGTTGGCACGCATCATGTTCCTGCGAGGAATATCGAACACGTTCGCAACTCTCGATAGTATCTTGAGCATTGCGTTCATGATCAAGGGACTTATCGAAGCGCAAGCCGTCAACGACGCGCGACTTCGAATTAACGGTGAACAAATCACGACAGGCGTAGGCGGCAAGGTGAACCCGCTGATCACTGTCGGTGGGAGTGTGGCCAATGGGCAATAACAGCGTGCCAGTTGTCAGCGTCAAACCGACCAAGATCGACATTGTTCTAGTCAAAGACACCGACAACGAACTTGAGTTCATACTCACCGATGGGGTCGGTGACCCGGTGAGCCTGAGTGACAGTGATGTTGTATTCATCGCGTGGGATGCCATCGGCGGCACTGTGCAGCTAGGGCCGAAGACGAACACGCCCGGCAACCACACCGATGCCCTCAACGGCAAGAGTGCGTTCAAGATCGACCGCACTGAGATCGACGACGAGACCAACCCCACGACCAAGACGTTTTGGGTTTACGAGGTTCGCCGCAAGCAAGTGACGGCTGATCTCGAACACGTTCACATCACAGGGCAGCTAATCATTCTGCCGACGGGGGTGTGCTGATGGCACGTCGACACATCTTGCGAAGAGTCGAAGGCGACACACAGCCTGACATATCTGTTGAGTTCGAAGGCTTCGACCTGACTGGTTTCGCGGTGAAGATGCACACTAGAACGACAGGCAGTTCATCCACCCAGACACACGATGCTGTCATCGACGATGCCTTGACCGGCAAGTTTCATGTTGAACTTGCTTCGAGTGATCAGGTGTTGAAGCGGGGCAAGCACGAAATCGAGTTCGAGTTCATTGATGTTAGCGGGAACTTCACCATTCCCAGAGACAACACAATCATCGTCGACACAAGGGCGGACATACGATGAGCCATCAGACCATAGTCATTCGCGAAGAAGATACGACACTCCGCATTGAGCAAGTCGTTGTGCCGTCGCGCATCACGTCGAAGATTACGTTGCCTGTCGGTGGTGCCCCGTTCACCTTCTGTGACGAGAACGGCAACTTGCTCCTGACGCTCGACGAAGACGGCAACATCATCAGCGAGAAGGGGTTCTTCGAACTCTCAGGTCAGGCGGCGCCCGCCTTGTCGCCCGCTGGCAAAATGCGGCTTTACTTCGATTCCGGGCTCAACAAGCTTCTTCTTTCGGAAAACGGCGGGGCCTATGCCGATCTCATGGACGGTTCCGGTGATGTTGTCGGGCCTGCCGGTGCGACCAATGACGCTCTCGTTCGGTGGGACACAGCAACAGGCAAGCTCGTTCAAGACTCAAACGCATTGCTCAATGATGCGGGCGACCTGACGCTTGTCGGCAATCTGTTGCTCGGTAAGTTTCTGAATGTGGAAGGCATAGCCGCGCCCGCTCTGTCGCCCGCTGGCGAAGCCCGGTTGTATTTCGATTCCGGCACCAACAAGCTACGCCTGTCAGAAAACGGCGGGGCCTTCGACGATATCGTTGGTGCCGGGGGTGATGTTGTCGGGCCTGCCGGCGCGACCAATGACGCTCTTGTTCGGTGGGATACAGCGACAGGCAAACTCGTCCAAGACTCGAACGCGTTACTCAATGACGCGGGTGACTTGATGCTTGTCGGTAGCCAGTCGCTCGGCAAGTTCTTGGATGTGGCCGGCATAGCCGCACCTGCCGTATCACCGGGTGGTGAGTCTCGACTTTACTTCGACTCGACCAGCAACAAGCTACGTGTCTCAGAGAACGGCGGCGCGTTCGTTGATGTATTGGGGGGTGGTGATCTTGTAGATGATCTCACACCACAACTCGGCGGCAACCTAGACCTGAACGGCAGTTCGATCATTGATGCTGTCGGCAACATGACCATTGGTGACGGAAGTGCTGGTCAGACACTTACGTGGGACGGGGCTACTGGAAACATAGTCTTTACGGCCGCCGGAAGTATTGCGGCCACTACCTCAACGTTCTTCATTACGACAAGTGGCACCAATATTGTTATTCGCCCAGCGGGCGGCGCTCTTGTGTTGGGAGGTGATGGTGGGAACCAGTTTGACGTGAGTGGGTCATCAACATTCACGACCCGGTTTGGAAACACGTTCAACATGTTGAGCACAGCGGTAGATGGAGCATCGGCTGTTGGGCTCAGGTCCAAGACAACTGTTCTAGATTCAACTTCGTTCACTGCTGGTGCCTTGCACAGTGAATGGACTGACCTCAACGATGTTCAGCTCATGACATTGAC
>SDBV01005138.1_pt1 | contig 18550 bp, 15 predicted proteins | sample 2277081 | NCBI WGS metagenome assembly SDBV01 (sample SAMN10402039, study PRJNA504765) | marine sediment metagenome | isolation source: marine sediment core GS10_PC15, 223 cmbsf | place: Arctic Ocean: Southern Knipovich Ridge | collected 2010 | reverse complement strand
AACTTGGCAACCTTCTCAGCCCAGTCGGCCGGTAACCTGCCCGGCGTATCCGGGTCAAGACGCTGGGCAAACTGTTCCCAACTCGCCTGGTCACAAACCGGCCAGCTCTTAAACTGCACCATCGATTGGCCGTCAGTACGAATGTATTTTGTAACGCCTGATTTATCGCGTATCAGCGCCCGGCCCGGCTCCTCGGCGAGAACCTCTCGCTCATAGAACGGGAAAACGTAGGTCTTTGCCGGAACGATCGTAAATTCCGCCGCATGATCGTTCGATACGTCGAACCCGAACGGCTCGGCCCAGTGCCTGTCGCCAAGGCCTTCGGCCCGCCATCTTTTAACCGTCGTCTCCCAGGGCCAGAAAAACGGCGTGAACAGGCCTCGATCAACGGATTCGAAATTCATGATGGCCTGGAAACGTTCTCTTGCATTCATTTGGCATCTCACAAAAGGGCAGATGAATTAACACTGACTTGCAATAACGGTTATACCCCAGCAATCGTCGCCTCGTCAACAAGCGGACATAACCAGCTAACTGCACAACAATCAACCACTTGACCAGTTGACAAATTGCAACTGGCACGCCGCAACCCTATAATCTCTACAAATATTGACTGGAGATAGATATGAACGTCTTACTGACCGGCGGAGCGGGTTATATCGGCTCTCATATAGTTCGCGCCCTCAAATCGGCAGGCCATAAGCCTGTCGTCTTCGACAACCTTACAAATGGTCACCCCGGGGCAATCGACCAGACGGAACTTATCGTCGGCGATGTCAGTGACGGCCTGGCCCTGCGCGAAGCGATGACCGAAAACGATATCGAACTGGTGATTCACCTGGCCGCGTTCATCGAAGCTGGCGAATCCGTTCTCAAGCCGGATAAATACTTCCGCAATAATACAATCATCGGCCTGACACTGCTGGAAGCGATGCGCGAATGCGGCGTGAACAAGTTAGTCTTCTCCTCGACCGCAGCGGTCTACGGCACGCCGGAGACCGTACCGATAAACGAAGACGACCGCCTGGACCCGATCAATCCTTACGGTGCATCGAAACTTTGCGTTGAGTTCATGCTAAGGGGCTATGCCCAGGCTTATAATCTCGGGGTCGTCTCATTGCGTTACTTCAACGTAGCCGGGGCTGACCCAGCCGGCGGGATTGGCGAAGACCATGACCCCGAGACGCACCTTATCCCACTTGTCCTGCAAGTGCCGATGGGCACACGGGAGTCTATCAAAATCTTCGGCGAAGATTACGACACGCCCGACGGGACGTGCATCAGGGACTATATCCACGTTTGCGACCTGGCTGAGGCCCACATCCTAGCCGCCGATGCGACCCAGGCCGGCAAGGTTAAGGTATACAACCTCGGCAATGGTGAAGGTTTTTCAGTCAAAGAAGTAATTGACGCAGCCCGCCGCGTAACCGGTTTCGATATTCCTGCCGTAAAGGCAGACCGCAGGCCCGGCGACCCGCCCAGACTTATCGCCAGTTCTCAACGTGCAGCGGCCGAGCTTGGCTGGCAGCCTCTGTATGGGGATCTGGAAACTATAGTCGCTCACGCCTGGGCATGGCACGAGGCGAACCCGAATGGCTACTGCGACAGGGACGAGAAGCCAGGGGAATGAGCAAAAAAATAGAAGCCATCTTCTTCGACCTTGGCGAGACGCTGATCAACTTCGGCCAGATACACGTCAACCTTCTGTTCGATGCCGGGGCAAGATTGGCTTACGACTATCTCAAAAAACTAGGCCAGCCCCTCCCGCCCATGGCGATCTACCGCAGGAAACAATCCTGGGCTATTAAGTGGACCGTGCTGAAAAGCAAGCTCACCAGGCGAGAGTTCAACTCGCTTGACCTACTTGCCGAAACCAGCAGCAAACTGGGACAGGTGCTCACCAGATGCCAACTTCTCAAACTAGCTGGGATGTTCTACGAACCGCTGAGGCAACAGGCAGTCGTTGAAGACGGCGTGCCCAATATGCTGCGAAAGTTCGCCGACGATGGATTGAAACTCGGTATCATCTCAAACACATTCGTACCAGGTGAGGTTCTCGATGAGCACCTGGCCGCCGAAGGTCTGCTCGAATTTTTCCAAACCCGGATATATTCCTGCAACGTCGGACGTCGCAAGCCACACCCGAGGATTTTCGCCGAAGCTGTTCAACAGGCCGGCCTTACCCCCGCCAGAACGTTATTTGTCGGCGACCTGCTCAGGCAGGACATCTTCGGCGGGAACCAGGCTGGAATGATCTCAGTCCTGAAGGACCCCGTCGATCGCCACGTCGGGGCAAGGATAAGGCCCAGACACACCATCCGCGGACTACTGGAACTAACTGAACTGGTGGCGAGATACAACGGGCCGGGCCGGGTTGGGGATCAGACAGAGTTTTAAGCTTCGGGTCAGATGACTCAATCGCGGCGATTTTGTCCAGTACCATCGCCTTCATTGCCTTCGTCGCCTTCATAGAAAGATCTCCCATGCACCTTTCGCCAGGTGGCCTTTTCCGGCTGGATGTGATCTTCTAAATGGGACGTCGGACTTCTCATTAGCCCCGCCTCAAACCGCTTTTGCAGAAAACCTCTTCGCGCATATCGCCATATCTTACCCAACTTGCGATGAGTTTTATGCAGCAAGCCACGTTTTCGCGACAGGGCGTCCTCGTCGCCGATAAGTTCAGCCGGCGCCAACCTGCGTTTGTGCTTGAGCAGATGGTAGATGTCTCGCTGTGCGATGTAATCGACGATGGCCCGGGCGAATTTATTCCAAGGCCAGGGCCAGTTGTCCCGGCTGAGCAGGGAAATCTGGAAATCGACTAGAAAGGGCTCACCCGTCGGTGCGACCAGAATGTTAGATCGCTTGTTAGCGTCGCAGTAGCCCACGCCGCGGCTATGGATTGCCTTCATCAAATCGACAAGCCGGTCAAAGAAACCTGCCGGAATACTTTCAAGGTGATCCAGCGGAACGGCATCGATATATTCGATAGCGTAACCTGTCGGGCCTATCCGTCCCAGCCAGCGGGGCACACCGGCAATGCCATCCAATCGCGAATAGATTTTTTCTTCATGGCGACGCATCAAAGCACCCGCCCATTTCATAGGCAGGCCGAAGAGCCTACTCTGCCGGCCGAATTTGACGACGATCTTTTCGGCCGTTCCACCATCAGGAACATCGTCGCTTTGGTAGAGGCACGTCGCAGCAAAAAAATCGTGCTTAAACACGCGCTGAATACGAAATTTTCCGCCACCCAACTGGATCTGCTCCGGCGGGCAGCCTTCCAATGCAAACCACAGTTTGTTTGATAGGCTCGCGCTCATTTACCTGGCTTGACTGCTTGTAAAATGCCAATCGACATTATCTTTGAGGCAGAATCAACTGCCTGGTTTGACTGCTTGGGAGATATCCAGCGCCATCGCCTTGGCCGCTGCCTCAACTGCCTGGCGCCAATCCTTTAAGTCCGCATATTCATCGCGACTGTGCGCGTAAATAACTGATCTGCTGGCATTGACGATTGCGCCAACGCCATCGTCATTAAATGAGGCTGCACAATCAGCTGCCGTTCCGCCCTGGGCTCCGTAACCGGGGACGAGGAATACCTGGCGGTCCATTATCTTGCGAAGCTTCGCTGCTTCGGCGGGCCAGGTTGCTCCTACCACCGCTCCAACGCAGCTATAGCCGCGATTACCAACCAGGCCGTCAGTCGATCCCATTTCCCTGACAACCTCGGCCATGTGCTCGTAAAACTTCTTGCCTGCGGCGTCGGCAAAATCCTGCACCTGTGCCGCTGAAGGGTTGGACGTACGAACCAATAAAAAGATCCCCTTGCCCTGATCGCGGCAGATATCAATAAAGGGCTGGACGCCATCTGAACCGAAGTACCCGTTAAGAGTAACCGCATCAGGTGTATCCGGCCCATCCAGATGACCCGCTGCATAAGCCTGGGCAGTCGAACCGATATCGCTACGTTTTATATCGCCGATAACGACAAGCCCCAACTGCTTGGCATACTGGACAAGGTCGAAGTAAAGGGCCATCCCCTTGGACCGGTAAACTTCAAAGTAGGCGATCTGAGGCTTGACGGCCGGGACGATTGGCGCGATCGTTTCAAGTACCCCGCGACAAAACCTGTCAATCGCTTCAAGCTCGGAACCGGCATCTTGGCGAACCGCCTCAGGCAGTCGCGTGAATACGGGATCCAGCCCCACGCAAACCGGTGAACCTTTAGTTTCAATCGCATCCAGCAATCTGTCGGCAAAATTAGTAGCCAAGGTAATTCTCCCTATGTCACAACGTTATACTCCCCTCGAGCGTATATGAAAAGGGGCTCCCCTTTGGCGGCAGCCTTGCCTGGCCGGCTTGGTATACATATGATGGGGCGAGATTGGAGAGACGGTTATGGAAGTTGAAGGTTTGAGCGACAAGATTGAGGCCCTCCACGCCCGGATCGTTGCTATCCGGGACTCTCTTTGACATACCTACCAAACAGCAGCGAGTAGGCGGGCTTGAGGTTCGACTGGCCCAGCCTGATATCTGGAACAACCAGGAACTGGCCCAGGAAGTTGTTGCAGAACTAAAGGCCTGCAAAGCGATCGTCACGCCCGTGATCGATCTGACCGGCCGGATTGAGGATCTCCAGGTACTGCACGAGATGGCCGTCGAGGACGGTGGCCAAGACATTCTGATCGAGACCGCCGAAGAAGCTGCCAAGTTCGAGACCGATCTTGATAGGCTGGAGTTGATGACGCTGCTTTCAGGGCCTAACGATGCGGGGAACTGCTATTTCTCCATCCACGCAGGGGCAGGCGGAACAGAAAGTTGCGACTGGGCTGAGATGCTGCTGCGGATGTACCTGAGATACTTCGAGCGGGAAGGTTTTTCTGCTCAGGAGATCGATCGGCTGGACGGCGAGGAAGCTGGTATCCGCTCAGCTACATTGCACGTCAAGGGTACTCATAGCTTCGGATATCTTTCATGCGAACGTGGAGTGCATCGACTGGTCAGGATCAGCCCGTATGACTCGCAGAATCGCAGACATACCAGCTTCGCCTCGATCGATGTCCTGCCGGAACTGAGCGATATCGAAGTGGACATCAACTGGGATAAGGATGTTCGCGAGGACACCTATCGCGCCAGCGGTGCCGGCGGCCAGCACGTTAACAAAACCTCCAGCGCTATTCGGCTGACGCACCTGGAAACCAGCATTGCAGTCCAGTGTCAAAACGATCGGTCACAGCACAAAAACCGCGCCGAGGCACGCAAGATGCTCGCTGCCAAGCTATACCAGAGGGAGCAAGCCAAGCGAGATGCCGAACTGGCCAAGGTCTACGGCGATAAGGGCGAGATCGCCTTCGGCAACCAGATACGCTCGTATGTACTGTACCCCTATCAACTGGTGCGGGATGAACGAACGGGCCTGAAGAACCCCCACACAGACAAGATCCTCGATGGTGATATCCAGTCCTTTATCGACGAATATCTGCGTTACCGAGCGTCAAAGCAGACCTAACTCTGACCTTGGCGGCTGGGTTTTTGACTTGCGAGCAAGGAGCAAATCTCCTGCAGGCCCAATGCCGCTGCGCCGACGAACCAGAGGGCTAATCCCGCCCAGAAAATTACAATTCGCAAGCTACTGCCATCAAACGTAGCCGACAGGCAAGCTACTATAAGCCCCACGCAAGTAAAAGCTACTGCCAGCCATCGGCCGGCGGAACCGCAGGAAGTTTTGCCCGCTGCTCGTCCGATCGCCCCGTGCGATACCAGGACCATTACAATCAGCAATACCAGCTGTATGTTGTAGCCGGCGAGTGGGTAAATCCACACTTTCTGCTGCCAGAAAATCGCTGCTACCAGAGCTGCCACCAAAGCCACCATAGCCAAAGCCCCGCCTCTGGGGCTCCTATATAAAACCGCGCCCGCCATCAATGCCGCCGCCAGAGGCCCAAGATCCCCCACCGGCCTGGTGAGAGTCGGAGCGTAGCCGTAATCGATCAGCCACAGTGAACCACCCGCACCAGCCAAAGTGCCCGAGACACAAAGTGCAATTATTTTCTTCCGCCGTCTCGACCAAGTCTTCTGCCCGTCGCGAGAACCGATAGATTTCGAAAGCAAAACAAGGACTAGAATATAAATCGAAGCGACGATAAGCCGCCTCGTAACCGACAGGGGCACCCCTAAGCGACGGAGGATCACCTCTTCGGCGTTTTCTTGAGGAACAGGGATCTCGGCCGAGATCCGCAAACTTTCAAATGCATCGGTGGGAATCTGGATCCCTCTCCCGCTGACCCACAGACCCATAGCCAACATTAAAACCAGACCCACCACGCCTGTGATTAAAAAACCCCAAACGGGTATCAACCTTACTAGCAGGCCGTTTATCGCACCGATTGCCCCCCCTGCCAATAAACCAGCTGCCAGGGATATCGCAGGACCTACTCCACAGTTGATCAAGGCAGCAGAAACTATTCCGCCTAGAGCTGCAACCGAGAAGATACTCAAGTCCACCGCGCCGTAACAGAGCGAAACTGCCCATGCCATCGAAATCACCAGGAACGCCGATGCTGTTTGATCGCCAATGTCGCCGAGTGAGGTAATTATTTCCACACGAGCAAATTCATCCCCGCTAAGGATCGAGCTAATCGCCGAAAAATCGAAACCCCATCCCCACAGCGCAATCATTGCAAGAACTACTACGACACCGAACCCGAGCAATTCGCACAACCATGACCGATCAGAACTGTCAGGTGAGAGTTTTTCGGGCGGCTGATTCAATCACTTGCTCCAGGGGAATAGGTTCGGCTGATTCTACTTGAAGTGGTTGTGAAATCGCTTCAAAAAAAGCCCAGGCTCTAAATTACCTGGGCTTTGTAAGTTTTGAATAACTTTATTAAACGCTCCGGCCTTCAATCAGCGGCAACCGCCGAGGTCAACAGTGCTTCATATTCGACAATGACGTGCTGATCACCTGAGCATATCTGCTCAACCAACTTGCGAATCTCCGGCAGCCTCCAGCTCAGCCAGTAGCTTGCCGTAGCCTTTTTAGATTCCTTCGCTGTTGCCTGATCGCAGAACAGGCTCGCAATGACCAGATAGACCGCTATATCAACCAGCTTGCGAGCATAAAGATCACGATATGTCATGCCCGATTGGCTCTTGATGTACTCGATGGCTTTTTCCATCAACTCAACACCTTCGTGAATCATCTCGATCATCGGGGCTATTTCCTGGGGCCAATCACGATCGATCAATTCGTCGATAATTGTCCTGGCCGTGCCGGAAACCACACCGGCGATGCCTGCAACAACCTGCAACTGGCTCGTGCCTTCGTAGATGGTCGTAATCCTGCTGTCCCGCAGATAACGCTCGACGGGGTAATCCTTCATATAGCCGCTACCGCCCAGGACAGCCATCGCATCGTTAGAGACACGCATGGACATCTCCGAGCCGTAGTACTTGCTCATCGGCGTAAGAACTTTGTTGAACCGGCCGAACTTGCGAGCCGTCTGCCGCAAGGCCTTCTTGGCGTCCTTGTCTTCTATTTCACCGGATTCAATCTTCCTCAGTGCACCGTTTTCCAGATCGACACAGAAGCTGGTGTAATAGGTCAGTGCCCTTGCAGCTTGAAGGTCCATACTCATATTTACCAGCAGTTCGCGCACAGCCGGGAAGTTCTCGATGGCAGTTTCAAACTGCTTTCGGCTGGCGGCGTAATCGCGTGCAACCCGGTATGCCGCCTCACCGATACCCAGCGACTGGGCAGCGATGCCGACACGGGCACCGTTCATAAGGCTCATTACGTAGGTAATCAAGCCTCGCTGGCGGTCACCAATGAGCTGGGCCGGGGTGTTATCGAAGAAAATCTCACAAGTCGGGCTGGCGTGGATGCCCAGCTTATTTTCAAGCCGGCGAATCTTAACCGTCGGACCGCCATTGCAGATCAGCAGGCTCAGGCCCCGGCCGTCGGCAATCTCCGGCTCGGTCCGGGCCATGACCAGCAAAACATTGCCGCAACCGTTTGTGATGAACCGCTTTACGCCGTGGATGAACCAATTGCCGTCTTCATCCTGATATGCGCGGGTGCTTACCGCCTGGAGGTCCGATCCGGCATCGGGCTCGGTCAGGACCATTGCACCTGTCCACTCACCAGAGGCCATTCTCGGCAAGAACTCAGCCTTGATCTCTTCAGATGCGAAAGCATTGACCGTCTCGGCGATTCCCTGCAAACCGTAGAGGTTCATCAGCGACGCATCAGCCCGGCTGACGATCTCGTTGGACATCGTATAGACCAGGCTGGGGCAATTCAGCCCGCCAAACCGATACGGCAGGGTAAAGCCCATCAGGTCGGCCTGGCTGAGAAGCTTAAGAGCCTTGACAATGCCAGGCGCGTAAGTAACTGAACCGTCTTCGTTGAGCTTATTGCCAACGAGGTCAGATTCCTCAGCCGTGGGAGCTATCTGTTCGGCAGAAACCTGCCCAACTGCCTTGAGGATGCGATCGTAATTATCGGCAGCCTCGGCTGCGTCGGCCGGGGCATAATCATACTCCTCGGTAAACCGGTAGCCGTCTTCCATAAGCTCCGCTGTACGAGCGATGTCCATGTGCTCAAAGAGAAACTGAATATCTTCATTGTCGGTGTAGAAATTTGCCATTTCGCTATCCTTGCTAGGCTTTGGCGGCCTCGGTCGCCTGGGCGATACCTGCTCCGCTACGGATGGCCTTGATCATCTTGGGAATCACGTCGTTCAAATCGCCAACAACCCCGTAATGGGCCAAGCCGAAAATAGGTGCATCTGGATCGCTATTGATGGCTACGATCTTGGCCGAGCCTTCCATACCAGCCCTGTGCTGGACGGCGCCGCTAATACCACATGCAATGTAAAGTGCAGGCCTGACGGTCGTACCGGTCTGACCTACCTGGTGGTCGTGGTCGATAAAGCCAAGGTCGACTGCTGCTCTCGAACCGGCTGCTGCTGCACCGAGGCAGTTGGCCAGATCCCAGATAAGTCTGAAGTTTTCCTTGCTGCCAACGCCGGCGCCGCCGGAGACGATAACACGTGCAGCCTTGAGGTTTACTTTCTTTTCCTGGCGATGAGTCTCGAGAATCTCCAGCGGAAGGACCAGGCCGTCTAAACCCACCTCAGGACGAATAACCTCGCCCTTGCGGGCTGAGTCAGCCTCGTTCATAACCATAACGCCTTCCCTGACCGTAGCCATCTGAGGCCAGCGGCGCGGGTTGACGATTGTGGCGATGATACTACCACCGAACGCGGGCCTGACTTGCAGCAGAAGGTTCTTATGCTCTTCCTTGGTAACCGGTTCGGTATGGTTGCCGATCCGCAGGTCGGTGCAGTCGGCGGTCAGGCCGCACCACATCGCACTTGCGACTGCCGGGGCAAGGTCTCGCCCGATGGCTGTGGCACCGTAGAGAACTATCTGCGGGTTGTACTGTTCGATAATGCTGCAAATAACTTTCCGGAAGCCTGTCGTCTGGTAATGGCCCAGGCGGGGTTCCTCGACAAGGTAGACCTTGTCGGCCCCGTGTGCGATAAGCTTTTCGGACAGGCCTGCTACGGCATCTCCCAGCAGCAGGGCCCCAAGTCCAACGCCAAGTGTATCAGCCAGTTCCCGGCCCTTACCCAGAAGTTCCAGCGGAACATCCGAAAGAGAGCCGGCTTCCTGCTCGGCAAATACCCAAACTTCACCTTCTCTGTTAACTTCGATCATCTCGTTTCCTGATCCATCGGTTAATTAACGATATTAAACATTACGATAAAGCTTTTCTCACTCAGCCGATCAACCAATCGTGTGGTCTTCGATCAAGTCTGCTACCAGTTGAGAAATGCCCTCATCGGTCGGCTCGACCTGGTGATAGTCGCCACCAGCCAAAACGATTGCCTGGATGCGATTGACGTTGGTGGGGCTGTTTCGCAGGCCGCACCAATCCATATCCGCTTCGATATCATCGAGGTCCCACTGCTCGATCAGCATACCACGCTCGGCCAGCGATGCGCATCGGGCGTCGACTTCGGCCTTTTTGGCATCATCGGTTGCATCGGGCATCTCTTTGGCCACTGCCATCACCACCTCGGGTTTCGAGCGTGAATTTTTGTGTTTCATCATCTTCTTCGCTGCCGGCGGCCTGGGCTCGTTGGCAGAATCCAGAACCGTTATCTGCATCGGCAGGGACCCGCGGACTATCTCCCAACCATTGCCAACGTTGCGGCGAACGGTGATCTTGCCGTCCTGGCAGTCGATAAGCTCTTCCAGATAAGTAATGATGGGCAGGTCCAGCTTTTCTGCCAGTTGCGGGCCCACCTGGGCCGTATCGCCGTCGATGGCCTGCCGGCCACAGAAAACAAGATCCGGCTCGAGCTTACCAACGGCACATGAAAGAATATAGCTGGTCGCCAGCGTATCCGAGCCTGCCGCCCGCCTATCGGTCAGCAGAATTACCCTGTCGGCGCCGCGGAAAAGCGATTCTCTAAGAACCTCACTCGCCGAGGGTGCACCCATGGTAATGACTGTCACGGTGCCGCCGAAACGATCCTTAAACTCCAGGGCCGTCTCCAAGGCGTTGAGATCCTCGGGGTTGAAAATCGCCGGCAAAGCTGCACGATTGACCGTGCCATCCTCTTTCATAGCCTCGCCGGTAATCCGCTTAGTGTCGGGGACCTGCTTGACACAGACTACACAGTTGTATTTCACCTTCTCCTACTCCTGTTAGGCATAACTCAAATGGGGGAGGCCCAATCTTGAGCCTCCCAATAACAACGGCCCACGAGGGGCCGACACAGGAACGAATACTAATGATATAAAAGGGCCCAGTCAAGCCGAAATACCCTCGGTTCTGGTCGAGTTTGCCAATTATACCGAGCCAAAAAAAGTACGTATTTACCGGGTTGGCACTTGAACCATCTAGCACTAAGTGATATATGGGCTGGACGCGGCCGGTTTTCTCCGCGCCGGGCAGCGCGCCGCTTGGCCGGCCAGGCCTCTCAGATGTCGCTGCCAGAGTGAACCTAAGACAATAACAGCACTTAAACAAATAATCAGTTACACAAGATAGGAGCAAAGGTAATGATCAACAGAGGCAATATATTCTCCGACGTAAGTGAAAAAGACGTAACCAGGGCGATTGTGAATGAATTCTGTTCTCAGTTTTCTGATTACGTTGAAAGCGACGTCATTATCGTCGGCGCCGGGCCCAGCGGTCTGATGTGTGGAAAGATTCTAGCCGGTGCTGGAAAGAAAGTGCTGATTGTTGAGGCAAATAACTATCTCGGCGGTGGTTTCTGGATCGGCGGATACCTTATGAACAAGCTGACCGTCCGGACCCCGGCCGATGCTGTCCTGGATGAGTTGGGCGTTCCCCATAAAGAGACGACCCCAGGTCTGCATGTAGCAGACGGCCCTCACGCATGTTCAAAACTTATCGCCGCAGCATGCGACGCGGGTGTAAAGTTTGCCAACATGACGAAAGTGGATGACGTCGTTCTTCGCGGCGACAAGAAGGTATCTGGCGTGGTTATCAACTGGACGCCCGTTGGGGCTCTGCCCCGTGCGATTACCTGCGTAGATCCCGTTGCCATCGAGACAAAGGTAGTTATCGACGCCACTGGACACGACGCCGTTGTCGCTTCGCTTTTAGCAAAGCACGGCCTGTTGGAACTTGCAGGCACGGGTGCTATGTGGGTCGAACGATCCGAAGATGCAATTGTTGAACGTACCGAAGAGGTTTACCCCGGTTTGGTTGCCTGCGGAATGGCGGTATCGACGATATTCGGCCTGCCGAGAATGGGCCCGACCTTTGGCGGGATGCTCCTTTCGGGCAAGCGGGCGGCTGAGGTCGTTACCGATTTACTGGCTAGCCCGGACCGTGTGGCCCCAAAGGCTGCACCAGCCCAAGTAAACTAGATATAGCAGTTCGAAGGACCTGCCCGAGCCATTTTGGAAAGGACAATATAAATGAGTGAACCTCAAGAATACAAGCTGGGAACCAAGGCCCTGCATGCAGGACAGGTGCCCGATCCGACAACGACGGCCCGGGCAGTGCCGATATACGCAACCACGAGTTACGTATTCAAGGATACCGACCATGCGGCGAACCTGTTCGCATTGAAGGAATTCGGCAATATCTATACGCGGCTTATGAACCCGACCAACGATGTGTTGGAAAAGAGATTGGCTGCTATGGATGGCGGGGCTGCGGGATTGGCCTTCGCTTCCGGCATGGCTGCGATCAGTGCAGCTATCCTTACCATCACCCACTCGGGGCAGAACTTCATCTCCGCAACGAGCCTCTATGGCGGGACGTGGACACTGTTTACCCAGACGCTGAAGAAGCTCGGTGTCGAGGTAAGGTTCTTCGACCCGGATAAGCCCGAACAGATTAAAGAACTCGCCGACGAAAACACGCGATGTGTATACCTCGAGTCTATCGGCAATCCGAAGAACGACGTGCCCGACTTCAAGGCAATTTCCGATGCCGCCCATGAACTGGATCTGCCGGTAATTTGCGATAATACCGTAACTACGCCGATACTGCTGAGGCCCATCGAACATGGGATTGATATCGTCGTCTACTCGACCACCAAATTTATCGGCGGCCACGGTGTACATATCGGCGGCGCGATTGTCGATGGCGCAACATTCCCATGGGCTGACAACCCCGAAAAATGGCCTGAGTTCTGCGCTCCCGATGACGCATACCACGGCATGGTATTCGAAGAAGCCCTCCGGCCGATGGGTAACATTGCCTACATCCTCCACATCCGCACACACATTCTGCGAGATTTCGGCGGATGCATGAGTCCGTTTGCGGCTTTCCTGTTCCTGCTGGGCATCGAGACGTTGCACCTGCGGATGGAAAGACATTGCAAAAACGCCCAGGCAATAGCTGAGTTCCTTCAAGCTCACCCGGCCGTCGAGTGGGTAAACTACCCCGGCCTGGCCGATCATCCGCACAATGCCAACGCGAAAAAGTATCTCCCCAATGGAGCCGGTGCGATAATGGGCTTCGGCATCAAGGGCGGTAAAGATGCAGGTATCAAGTTTATCAACAGCGTTACCCTCGCCAGCCATTTGGCTAATGTAGGCGACTCCAAAACGCTGGTGATCCACCCCGCCTCTACAACGCACCAGCAGTTGACGGCCGAAGAACAAAAGGAAGCTGGCGTAACGGAAGAGTACGTCCGCCTGAGTATCGGCGTTGAGGATATTGAAGACATCCAGGCCGACATTGACCAGGCCCTCAAAGCGTCTCAAGCCTGATAATAAACTAAGTTAAACACACACCATGCCCCAGTTGGAAAGCGAATTTCCATCTGGGGCTTTTCTTTATTGTCTAAAAACCTCACTCCGTGATATCAGAACAATTTAAGCAATTCTTGTCGCATCCTTGCTACTGCGATGCCTTGGTCGCTTCGTCCGGCTGCATTGACATAGCTAGGGCTATGTCTGTTTCGGAAGTCCTCGGGCCAAGACATCTCGCTACGCACAGCTACGGCAATCATTACTTAAACCGCTCTAGCGAAACTTATAGACTCTCCTGGCCTCACCTGGCCGGGGTCCTGACTTGCTGGCCGCCAATTTATGCGTATACTCGCTTATCTTACTTTTTATGTCAGAGGAGTCTCACATGGATGGATATTTAGCCCAGCTTAGAAAGTTAGTCGGCTCCAGGCCGTTGTTCGTACCCGGCGTGCGAGCGATTGTTGTAGACCAGGCCGGGAGCGTACTGCTCCAGAATCGCACCGACACCAACACCTGGGGCCTGCCTGCAGGGTCGGTTGAGTTTGATGAGACTGCCCTGGAAGCAGTTATTCGCGAAGTTAAGGAAGAGACGAATATCGATGCGCTCGAAGCTGAGCCGATGGCTGTGTATTCGGGGCCGGCGCAGAAGTTCATCTATCCTAATGGCGACGAGGTGCGGTGTTTTTCGGTAGCCTTTGTGATCCGCAAATGGACCGGTCAGCCCAAAGCCGACGGCGTGGAAGGCTCAGATGTTCGGTTCTTTGACCCGAAGGAACTGCCATCCGAAATCGTCGAAATGCACAGGCAGACAATAGAAGACTTCACCAAATACGACGGCAACTTTTTCCTGGGCAGCTAGATAAATTCACAACTGGCACTCGCAAAAAATCGATCAGAGGCTTTCGCCGGATTTGAGAATATTTTCCTGGGCAGCTAGCCAGCAACCACTGGCACTCGGTGTGAGATAGACTATCCTTGGGGTTATAAAGTTTTCTGTTCAAATATGGAGCTAACATGCCAACTGATGTACCCCTGATCGCAAGCGGTAAAACGAAACTTCTTGCCCGGGTTACACCTCGTGACCTTGGCTTTACGCCCTCAGCCATCTGGTGTATCTCGCCGGCGAAGGATCATAGAACCGCTCCCTACCCCCTGCCGCAGAAGATTCTCCTGGGCTGTGTGGAAAGTTTCGAATCGCGCGCAAAGTTCACTCCCCCGCCCTTTGCAGCTATCGTCGAATCCGGCGACAAGCGTTGCCTGATCTCGATCAAGGCCCGCAGGGGCCAGCATCATTGGAACATCGTTGTCTTCTCCGCAACCAAGCGCGGCGTGAGCGTAACGATCGAACTTGAAGGCCACACCCCGCCGAAAAAGGCCATCGAAAATATCAAGGTGCAGGTCTTCGCCTCCAAGCCCGGCGAGACCCGCCACGAACTGCTCGCTCGCGGCCTGAAAGCTCAATACCCTGCCGCCTACCGCAAGCCGAAAAAACGCCAGCCCAAATGGTGGACCAAGCCGATCTACTGCGCCTTCGGCGATCAGGTCGCTCACGCATTTCGCATGGGAAGTGACGATCACAGACTTAACTGCCAATCCGCGAACATCCAGAGCCTGCACGAACGCGGTATTGCCCGGCTGGAAACCGCCGGCGTGCCCTTTGGGACTATCATCATCGATTCCGGCTGGTCTGTCGGCGATACCTGGGAAGTCGATCGAAGCAAATGGCCCGACCTGCGAGGGTTTATCGATACCCAACACGCAGCCGGGAGGAAGGTGCTGCTGTGGATCGCGACGTGGTACGCAGGGGGCGTGCCCGACGAGTATTGCGTGTTCGAGAACAACCGGAAGATCACCGTCGACCCGACGCACCCTGGCTATCGCAAGTATCTGCGCGCCCAGGTAACCAAGATGATCTCGAATAAGCCCCGCTGCCTCAACGCCGACGGCTTTAAGATCGACCAACTCCGCCGCCAGCCTATGGAAGTTATCTGGAACGACCAGGACCCATCGAACACGCCGTATAAGTACAAGCGAAAAAAGCCGTTCAAGCTGGCTGAGGGGAACATATGGGGCGCCGAGCTACTATATCAGCTTCACAAGGACATCTACAAAGCCGCCAAGGCCGCCAAGGCCGACTGCCTTGTAAATTCATCGACGGTGCATCCATACTTTTATGATGTGATCGATCAGGTCCGGCTGCACGATATCGAAGACGTCCCGGCTGACCCTGTCGCAGCTATGCAGGCCCGGGCCGATCTGTCGCGGGCAGCCCTGCCGCATTTATCGATTGATACCGACAACTGGCTGCACACCGACTACGCCGGCTGGATGAAGTACACGCTCAACAGCTACAAGCTTGGCGTGCCATGCATTTTCTTTGCCGAGAATTTCGTTGTAGACCCGAAAAAGACCGCAACTACCAGACCCATCCCGATGAAGGACCTGAAGCGCATCGCCAAGGCCTGGCGCAAAGCACTGAGGATGGATTGAGGGGTGGATGATAGGTTCACCGTCGGCAACAAGTTGCCAACCCTACAAATCTCGGTCCCCCATCGGATGCGGCGACGGTTAATTTTGCAGTAGTACCGAACTCCGTTTGACTCGACCAGCCAGACGCCTGTCCGCCCGCTGCCGGTGCGACAGCTGTGCACGAGGGAGTAAGTTCCCAGTTGCTCGCCAAGCCAGTCTGCGACAATTGATTGAGGCAGATCTATTTCGTCACCTTCCCCGAATCTGAGTTGGCCGTTACGTCCCCAGAGCAGTTACTAACGTCGATATTCCCTGAGGCCGTCCGGGCGGTAACCGAGTCGGCTACGGAATCGATCTCGATATCGCCAGAGCCCGCCCTGGCCACGGCCGAGCCGCCGACGTGACGCACATCAATATCGCCCGAGCCGGTCTTCGCTTCCAGCGAACCGCCAATGCGATCGGCTTCAATATCACCCGAGCCAGCGCCCAGTGTTACCGCACCTGATATGTCGGAAACTTCAATATCTCCACTGCCTGTGTTGGCCTGAACCTCGCCTGTGATTGTAGTTGCTTCAATCTCTCCCGAGCCCGCGCGCAGGTTTACCGCACCTGATATGTCGGAAACTTCAATATCTCCACTGCCTGTGTTGGCCTGAACCTCGCCTGTGACTTTGGTTGCTTCAATCTCTCCCGAGCCCGCGCGCAGGTTTACCGCCCCTGATATGGCGGAAACTTCAATATCTCCACTGCCGGAGATGGCCTGAACCGCACCAGTGATTTTGGTTGCCTTAGTATCACCCGAACCGGCGCGGGATGTTATTTCCACCCCAAGGCCGGCAACGGAAATATCTCCAGAGCCTGCATTGAGGATCAACTGTTTGGTTTCGGCGCCGGCGGCATCAGCCAGTTGCTGGACCGACCAGGGAACGAATATTTCCATCGTTATCGATATGGACTCCCTCATCTTTTTCCTGGGTATCTCGGGAGTAAAAGTGAGGCTCTGGCCATTCTGGTCGGCCAGGATTTCAACGGCTTCAGCCAATTCCTGTGCCCGCTCTTGGGTGTGGGCTCGTGCTGTTACAGTTGCAATCAGCTTTATCTCGCCGGCAATGCCTTCGGTTACAATTATCTTCCCGGCCCCCACCGAAGCGGTGAGTTTTGCTACATCCCGGCTGGAGAAAGTCTGTTCGCTTTGAACCTCAACTTTGATGGCGGCCGCAAAAGGCCGGCTCATCGCCACGCACACCACCAGCACTAACACAGCCAAGCCTACGATTGTTAAACCCATAATATGCCTCATCAATTTCGACTCCTTCTCAAAAGTTTCCCACCCGTCGAACATATCACGGATTGTACAGCCATATTGTTACCAATGTGTTACGGACCTGTCTAATTTAGATCCAACCGTAGGGTCGGCAACTTTTTCCCAACCCTACTCGCTAACACAACGTCTGTGTAATGCTTCCTTTGCCATGTGAACAATTTACCGTTGCGAGCGCGCCGTTGATGATGGTCATTTGCGGAGGCTGATGGCCTATGTCGGCATCGTATATGATTGGAACGGGCAGGTCGTCGAAAACGTCGCCCAGAGCGTCCATGTATGAAAACTCAGTAGAGTCTTTGCCATTTGATCGGCCCAACACAAGCCCATTGATGCCGTCGAACCAACCGGCCAGCCTCATCTGCCAAAGCATTCTACAGACATGGCCTGGCTTCGACTCGGCGTTTTCTAGGTACAGGATCATACCGTCATTCTTAAATCGCTGCCTGAAGTTCGACAGGTCTCCGTATGGCGTCCCGACGAGCATCGACAGGATTTCAAGGCAACCGCCAACAATCCTTCCATCAAAGGTTAAAGACTCGACCTGCTTGCCGTTTTGGGTGCACCGCCACTTTGTCTGTTCAGTGAGATTGTACTTGGCGGCTGGATCTTCGGCCCAGTCGGCACCTTTTGTATGAAAATGCGACGACGAAGTTTGCGTTATCTGCTGGCCGGGCTGGAGCGAAATAACATCCTGCCACTTCTGGCTCAACTCGCCAGCCTGATTCGGGATCATGTCCATCAGCATCGTGCCGTGGGCCGAAGCAATACCAGTCGTCATCGTCAATGCAAATTGCAGTGTGCAAGTGTCGGAAAAGCCAAGAATCCACTTGGGAGAGCCCGCTGCCAGGCGGTCAAAGTCGATGTGTGGCAGAAGATTAACTGCGATTTCTCCGCCCCATGGCGGAATGATGGCTTTGACTTCGCCGGACTGCCATAACTCCAGCAAGTCTTTAACTCTGTCGGCCGATGAGCCACTGACATACTTTTCGTGCTGCCTTAAACACCTACCCTCGATAACATTGAAGCCAAGGCTTTCCAGGTGGGTAATACACAAATCCAACCGGGGATGCAGCTTCTCAACCACACCAGATGATGGGGCCGTGATCCCTATCGTGTCTCCAACGCGCAAAGGCTCGGGATATCTGATTGCCTGCCAGTTAAGTTTCATTGCAATCCTATCTAGCCTTACAGCCCCGGATACCACTTCTTTGCGTTGGTGCGGAAGAGTTTCTCCAGCACGTCGACTGGCAGTGAGATGCCCTTGATCTTATAGCCTTTGATATCCACGGTCTTATCGGTGGCGTAATAGTCCCAGCCCGTTTTGATGGCGTTGATCATAGCCCACATCGATGCAGCCACATCTTCGTCGCTCATTTCCAGATGGCCCTTGCCCTTGATGCTGCGATCCGTGCCGAACATGAGCCGATCCTGGTACTTGATGAAGAAGTCGCGCACCCTGGTCGGGTCCTGGAACGAAAGATCGATAATCCGCGTCCAGCCGGAAGT
>SDBV01005137.1_pt1 | contig 18554 bp, 42 predicted proteins | sample 2277081 | NCBI WGS metagenome assembly SDBV01 (sample SAMN10402039, study PRJNA504765) | marine sediment metagenome | isolation source: marine sediment core GS10_PC15, 223 cmbsf | place: Arctic Ocean: Southern Knipovich Ridge | collected 2010 | reverse complement strand
GGCACTTAGCGATGGCACGCGGCTTGCTAGTAAATGAGGTGTTATGATGCTTCCACTTGTTAAGGCGGATATAGTTGATGGTTGGATAGATAAATCTAGATCGGCGTGGGCTCGATTGGAGCATGATGGAGTGGTTTATGTTCCACCACAAGAGACATCGGTTTATCCTTGTTTAGGCCATTCATTGGTTGACATCTGGGGTTTATGTGGTGACAATAACCACGGCTTTGAACAAGTTAAGATAGACACAAATAAGCTAGATGAAAACGGACTAGTTTGGTTTGATTGGGTAATGTCTATCGGTGCTCACGGTCCTTGTTCGCCCATTGATCCCAAACTCAGACATCTAGTTCCCTGGTTTCAGGAGAAGGAATCTGATGATGTATGATACATTCGTTATTGTAGCGTTCGCATGGTCGCTGATGGGTTTCATCCTGTCTGTCTATGTGGATGCTGGACAACACTAATGTTGAGGCAGTCATGGCACACGTTATTTGGGCATCCCCGCCAAGAAGTTTATTGGGGATCTTTTAAGGAAGGTGCTACATGTAAATGTGGTGTCCGTTGGACACTTGCTAACTACTACTAATCTACGGAGGTATTGAAATGTTGAATGACTTTCTAGGGACATTGACCACGGTCGAGGGTAAACAGAATGCTCTCATTGGCGTGTTCAAGACGTTCACACCCGAGGAGCTGGACACCCTGTTGGGTAAGGTCCAAAGTGGCGAAAACGAGGGCAAGCCTCGTTCGGCATACGCTATTCGTAACGGTGGTTCCGAGCCCGTGAGTGTGGCAGCTGGTGACAATGTTTTCGAGTACCGCCTTGCTGTTCAGCGTGCCAAGTCGAGAGTAGGTGCCTTTGACGTGATCGAGTTGAAGCGAACCCACACGGTCGCAATGGCTGAAAAGCTTGTTGACGGTGGAACGTTCGATACGATTGCGGAGGCCCTCGCCGCCTTGAACGCAACCATCTAGCGCCGCAAGCCTTGCCTCTGAGGCTTTGTATTCGGGGGCATTCTTTGACCTTGACAAATTGGTGTAGCGCCGCGTGAAAAAAGGAGAGGAAACCCATGAGTATGCGAGTTAAGGCCGGCCACGAAGACTGCAACACTTGTGACAATAAGCGGTATTTCAAGGGCGCCGCAGCACACGGCGCATGTGATATGCCATGCTCAGACTGTATGGAATTTACCTGGTATACTATCTTTGAATTTCTGATTCTGATCGCTATATTTGTCGGTGTGGTGTGGCTGTCAAGTCTGTTGGCAAATATAACATGAGACAAAAGGGAGTTGAAAATGTATCGTTGTCCAGATTGTGAGGGAACCGTGTTTGTGGAACGTTATATGGGGCACCTCACGTGGATTTGCCTCACCCTCAAATGTGCTTGGATGCGCCCATTCGGCACGCCCGTTCGTGTGATTGAGGGTGAATCGGTCGCTGGTCCGTTCGGCGTAGCGCCACGCATCTCATGCGCAGATTGCAGGGGGTAGAACCGTGAACGTCGTTTATGTGATTGAAGCGAATGAGGGTGTGGATTGGCCTAGTTGCACAGAAATCGTAGCAGTCTGCAACAGCCGTAGTATTGCTGAGAAATTGGCTCCACAGCTAGTAAAGGAACATGAACACACAAGCCCTGGCTGGGAATACGTTATTGTAGAGGTTCCCATTTACTACTAGAATTACGAAGGCGGTTAAAATGGATCCGTGGAAGTACTGTAAAGCAGTGGCCAAACGCGGTAAGGTTCGCCAGAACGATACAGCGCAAGCAGCACATTGCACGTGCCCGGGCCGGTTGGTAGTCCACAACCATCTGCACAAGTGCGAATCAGTTGAGGGTGAGGTAGCAAGGTTCAAGGCGCGTTTGGCAATGAGGGCGCTGCGGTTGAAGCAGGGAAGCAAACGTTAGCAAGGAAAGGAGGATAGTGTATAATGGCGTATCATCGATGTTACGTTTGGGGACATTCAGCGCTGTGTAATGGATTGGCTAACAATGATGAGCGACGCGGTAAAGAACGTGCACTATATTGTGAAAAACGGCCCTCTAATTTGAGTGAAGATGCTGCATTAACGTGTAAGATAAAAGCGGTTGACCGGCATCAACGCCAAAAGGCCCGAAAAGTGGGCGTCCGCTTCAGTTCTCGACTGCATCAAACACATCCGTGGCATATTAAGTCACTCTTGAAAGCCGGCTGGACGGGTTATCCAGTTTCATTTCTGATTGACGGCGGAAGTGTTGGGAGACAATGGCGGTCTAGATGGCGTGAGTACCCAAATTGGGCTTATAAATCTTGTTTGATAACGCACCGTGGCGTGTACCGTGAACGTTCTCACAAAACAGGACATCAACTCTTTCGGTCACGCCTGGATACATGGTTTGCGGGTAGATGCTACAAACTTCACATAGAAGCACAAGCCAAAGTATGGCGTAGGTTTCCTGGTTTGGAATCCCTTGAATTCAAATCCTTGAAAACACGGCGTAAGTGGACCCGTAAGCTAGGCAAGCACATTCAGAACATGACATTCAAGGTTCACAAACTGGAGTATCAACGCACTGATTTACCGGGATTTGGGGAGCGACCTTGGTTCGGTCTAGAATGGGAGTTAATCGGCGTAAACGAGGAGGACCCCACACCCTACATCGAACTACCAGGCAAGTTAGCAAGGCGTGTAGACATGAAGTCTGATAGCTCACTGGAAATCGGCGCTGATCCGTGCAATTGTGAAGATGGTTGTGATAACTGTGAGGGGGAAGAGCAAAGTTGTTCAGTTGGGGTGGAAATGGCATTTGCGCCGGCCAGTTTTAGGGAGGCTAAAAAGCTAGCGCGTGCTGTAGCAAGTTACTTGCCGTGGGATCGTATTGTAGAGCAAGACTTTCGCCCAGGTGTGCATGTCCATGTGGATACAAATGCTGTAGACATTGACGTTATGGAACAGATGTTTACTAGTGACCTTTACGACAAGCACAGCATTGATGCACAGTTATTCCGAAAATGGGCCATTCGTGCGCCTAATGACTGGTGTCACCCCGAAGTGGCAATGAATCATGGTTCCGCAGTCAACAGGAACGCTCTTGACGGTAAGACTGTAGAATTTCGGTCCTTTGCGTCTAGAGGCCGTCCACACTGGGGAGCGCGTTGTATTGATGCTACAGCAGCGCTAGTCTATTGGGCCAAGTGCACCCGTTCTAAGAATCCTACTTGGAAAATGTTCTTCAAGTGGACGGCACAACACCAAGACACTTACAATATCTTTGGGCCTATAGCGGCTCAAGCACTGAAGGAGGTTCTATAACATCATGTGTGTGATTACAATTAGACAGCCGGGAGGCACATACTTCCGGAGCATAGCCAAACAGCAAATGCTGCAGAACGACGACGGCAGTGGCTTCATGTATGCCCGAAACGGACGTTTGCACATTCACAAAGGGCTATGGTCTCTCAGAGACTTTTGGAAGCAATTTCAGAAACACACGCAACCCAGCGATCTTGTGGTGATCCATCACCGGATGGCCACCCATGGGTCCGTTGATGAAGAGCGGTGCCACCCGTTTGAGGTCAACAAGAGTGTGGGGTTGGTTCACAACGGTGTGATGTCCCACCTAGGTAGTTCGCAGAAAGAATGGTGGGAGGATGATGACTGGTACTCGATGTATTATGATGAGCAAAGTGCAGCATTTCGTAACCATTGGGACCCGCAGGATGCTTACGAGGCTCAACAGACCAGACGCTCAGACTCTCAGGTATTTGCTGAAGACATCTTACGACCGTTGATTGGACTCCACAAGACGTGGTTTCCCGAAAAGGCTGGACGTTTTCACCAGTCTATGCTACTTAATAACCTCACAGCCGGTGATTGTGTCGCTATCCTCAACGCACGGGGTCGCTTGACTTATAGTGGCACTTGGATTAAGAGCGAGGATATGGGTCTGTGGCATAGCAATCTGATTTGGAAGCACCGTCAAGGGAGTGGACATGCTAGTGACGTCGGCTGGGGGGGACATCAATAATGAAGATGCAGTGCCTCACTATATACAACAAACAGCCCTGCGGACAGTCAGTAAACTATATTTTCCGTAAGAGTAGTGCTGATCCACAATACCGTGTATTTTGTAGCTACAAATGTTTCACTGATACCTATAAAGATAATCTTTTATTCTGCACAGTGGTGGATAAGGAGCGACAAGCATTTGTTATTTATCTTGAGGCACTAGGTCCTGGTATGGGAACTTTGATAGACGCACACCCATTACGTTGGTATGCTAGAAAATATCCTAATTTGAAATGGGATCTTTGGAACTCGGGCACAACAGCGCAGATGTCAACTAGTGGGGCACATCCTCCACCTGACCCTTTCCTAGAACTGGATGAGAACACACCCGTTCTAGAGAATTCATTTGCCGACGAAAGCGCTTGTATGTGTCTTGCTGGGCACGCACTGACGTGTAAGGTGCCAGAAGGTGAACATTGGGGCCAACCAGGTTATAGAGGAGGAGAAAAATGAAAACGATTGAATACGACAGTAACAATTCTGGAGGTTACTGGTGGTTGACCGATGATAACTGGAAAGCATTGGAAAATGCTGGTTGGACAGTTAATTGGAGGTCAGAACGTTTTCTAGGCGCGTCGGCTACTTCCGCCACTATTGAAGCTGAAGACCTTGACACCGCTATTAACTCATGGGAGAAAGCAATCAGTATGCGCGCACATGATCTTGGTTGCGGCTGCTGTGGTCCTCCACACAACTTTTACGAAAGGCGCTAATCAATGACCGAACTACTTACAATTTTGGAGGATCTTTACGACGCTGAGCGGCTTTTGGCTGCTGGCGAGTGGCTTGAGGATCCACTAGCAACTGCTCAGGCGCATAATCTGGTGCGGGGAGCGATTCTGAGTCTGGAAACTGCCACAGAGTTTGACAGACAGGACAGGCCCCAGAACGCCATCGAAGCGGTTGAACAGAAGTCCAGTTGAAGGAACAGGCGCAGGTCCACGGATCTGTGAGAATGTCCATAGTGATATCTTACCACACTTGAGGAGGAAAGTCAAGTGAAATCAGCATTGAAGAAGAAATGGGTGGAGGCGTTGAGGTCGGGGGATTATCAACAGGGCCGTCTTTATTTGCGACGTGGAAATTCGATGATGCCGGATCGATTATGCTGTCTAGGCGTACTGTGTAATGTTGCTGCTCCAGATAAATGGATTGAAACAGGCGCAACTACTCCGTTTGGACACGATAGAAATGGTCAATTTTCATTGGGTATTGAATTTCTTGCTCATGTAGATCTATCGGATGTTGCACAAGATAAACTTACACAAATGAATGATGCTCAACGCAGGGGTTTTGGGGCCATTGCGAATTGGATTGAGAAGAACCTATGACGTGTGACATGAGAGGCTGCGCTAGTCCTGCTGCTGTGTTCACTTGGGAAGAGCAATTCTGTGATAAGTGTTGGGTTGAGGTGGGAACACCTGTTGAACATTGTAAGAGTGCAATGCCGGGTTTGGCGCACCTTCCCGTGCGAGAACGTGTGCGTTGCGATCAAGACAAAGATCATCAAACTGAGCATGAAGGGCCCATTCCGCTTGTCCCAACTGCATCGGATCCGTTAGGGGTGCAACGCGCACAACAGGGAGAACATCGTCAGAAGTGGCCCAATCGGAGACTAAGATGAGAAAGAAAACATTGTATGTGTGGGGCGCTTTTTGGGAAAGCACGAGTGGGTTAGAGAGTATGCTAGATGAAGTGCTTACTTCAACATGTCCACCTCGTAAAAACGGGAACCCTCGCAAAAATGCCAGAACTAGTTATGCTTGTACAGATCTGTTTAAGATGCATGCGCAATTCTCTCCCGAAAGAGGCAAAGTTTACAAGATCACTATTGAAGAGACTGAGTAACCCATGGCGAAGCATGTAAGTAAATCTCTCACTCCTGCTCTCGTCAATCTCCGCAAGAGGGCTGATGGGACACAGCAACCAGTTCCCCTCCCTTGGAAGAGCTGGGTGAATGCGGTTGGCGGGGGCGGCTTATTCCCTGGTCTATACGCGTTCGTGGGAGGGACAGGGATAGGGAAAACACAAGTTATCTTGGAGGTACTAAATCATGCTGCTAAGCTCGGATTTCCCGGACTCTACATTGGGCTCGAAATGGGACCTAATGACCTGGCAGCTCGTCTCCTTGGGTTTTACAGCGGAAGGGCTTGGAGTGAATATATTACTGGCGCCTGTGACCCTGAGGAGCTTGAGGATGACATTAAACAGCACTGGGGACGAATCGAGGCACTTCCCCTGCTCACGACATTTGCTCCGCCTAATGGGTGGCCTTACCGAAATCTCATTGGAGAAGTGCGAGCCTTGGTGTCAACCTACAAAGGAGAGATCGAGGGAGGGAAAACACCCATCATCGTCCTCGACTATCTCCAACTGGTTGACGGCGCGACGCAGGAAAGCACGCGAGCCCGCATCCGCCGAGCGTCCTATCTTGGAAAGGCTGTCGCAGCCTCTTTAGGTGCTGTCGTGATTGTAGTGAGTAGCACCAGCCGTTCAAACTATGCTATACTTTCGGGAGGTCGGAATGAAGAAGGATACAAACCTTGGGAAGACGACCCCAATCTCCTCGTGGGAGTGGGAAAAGAGTCTGGGGACCTGGAATTTGCATGTGACGGTCTGTTCGTATTTGTCCGCCAAGCCCGAACCGATAACGTATGGGTGGGTCCTGCGAAATTCCGATTCGGAAGACCAGGTTGGGCCTGCATGCACTTTGACGGCTCAAGAATGCATGATGGCCCGGGTGGTAAGCGTGTCATTCACAACTCGCTCCAAGCGGAAGACATGGTTTTGGCTGAGATGCAAGCAAGCGAGAAATATAGTCCCACCCTCTGGCTCAAAATGACGGGGTTGGGTGGTGGAGATGCGGCAACTTTACCGGCGAAACTATTAACGGAAGGCAAGATCGTGCTGGCAGACGATGGTATGTCTGTAGTGCGCGTGCCTAAGGAGGAACAATGAGAATCTGGTTGGAAAAATGTGAGGAGGACTATTTCATTCACCTAACCGATCCTGAGTGGTATGAGAACATTGAAGGTTGGCTATCTGCTGGTGGCGATTTAGGTATTCGTGTAGACGGCAAAAAAATAGAAGAGATCTTACCGCGCGCGCATAAGATGGATGTGCATGATCTAGCAGAGATCGAATTAGTGAATTGCATTATGTGGGAACCAGATCATGAGGTATGAGCGTTTCGGAACCATCATCCATTGGGCGATCACACTCGGGCTAGCTTGCACGGTTACCGCATCGTCTGTCATCACCCTTAGACTACAACAGCAGATCATGCGAAACAATATGGGTTCCTACAGTCGAGACATCAAGCTGTGGGAGGCAAACATACGACATCTGGAACAGGCGCATGTGGTAGTTGAGGTTGCAGAAAACCAAAGGAATCTCTTGCAAAGAGAGCTTGACAAGGAGGCAAATGATGAAAGTCGTTTTGAGGAGTGAATTCTGTGGAAAGAAGAAAGAAGTTAAAAGACCTTATGTGAAAACTGGACAAGTGTATTCAACTGGTGTAGGCACGTCCCCATATTACTACTTAGTTCTTGCTAAGAAGGATAGTGATAGCTGGTTTATTTATAACATTAATCTTGCACAAAGTGGTGCTACTATATGGGAACGTGCTAGAAACTTACAAGAAAAGTATATGCTTGTGGAAGCCACACTTGTCATCGAGGAGGAAAGCAAATGAAGGTATTGAAGAAGAGTGAACTGTGTGAAGAAAAGAAAGAAACGTCTGCAGTACCCACGTGGTTTGACTTGCCAGTAGGCACTGTAGTAAAAGAAGGCAGTATTTACAGGATGAAAGTTAGACGCCCAAATAATTCAAACAGCACCGCACTTGATGCGTTTTACATCATCCTGTTAAAACCAATGGCACCAAACCAAGAAGGTATTGTATTCAGATATTCTCCAGGGACTAGAGCCACAGGCGAAATTCTAGGCGAAGCAACATTCGTGGTGCCAGACTAACATGGCACGTTTCTTCCGATGCACAGTGGCCTGTTTCTTGCGAGTAATTCAAGCGCGCAAACATACGACAATCACCCGCTTAATGTCCCGAAATCATTGGACAATTCGGTGTTGGCACGTCTTTCGCCTTGACTTTCCATTCAGGAAATGGTACAATGGTGAAGCTTTCGTTGCGGAGCGACTGAAGTGCTAACGCACCGTCGCTTGTAGCAGAACGCGAAGGCATTGCTCGTTGGAACAGGTGTACTTTCTTTCGGGCTTTTTTTAATTGGAGGCAGAATTAAATGTGTGTTCCTTGTGTGATAGCATTAGTGGTGCTTGCCCTCATGGGCACCGGTGTGTTAATAGCGATAGCAATTGTGGGTTTACATTTCCTCATTAGAGGTGAGGATTGGTACGAGCGCGGCCTTGGACTTTTTATGTGGGTTATCTTAGCTGTCGGTCTTACTTCCGTAATCTGTGATGTTATGAAGGAAAAAGCAGAACGAGATGCAAAGGCACAGCAGACCATAGAAGCACCTGATGCGTGAGTTTTGTATAGATAGTAAGCAGGGGCAGAGATGTTGCAGCCACAACAATTGTGACAACACACCTATTTATGGACTAACGTATCCAGACGGTTTACTCAGCGACAGAATGCATTTCCGTTGTGTAGCTGATATTGGAGAGTTAGCATTGCAAGTCGGCAGGTCTTCGAGTGGTCTCATCCGCGACTTCTTAACGCCTGATGAACAAATTTATAGGGATGATCCAGTAGCTTGGAAGAAAGCAAAGGAGAAGAGTAAATGAATAATGTACAGACTATTGCGACTATCGTTGGGTTTATTTTGTTCGTGGCTATTGCATTTTTTGGGGGATGGAAGTGTGAACAGCAACGCTTGAAAAGTATAGACGCATGCATTCAGCAAGCGGCTGACCTCGGCGCTATAGCACCTTTAGAGTGTGATCGTATCGGAAGGGGAGGACACTAATGAATCAGGAAACTATCGAATTTCTTCGTCAACTGTCGGACAAGATCGGAGACACAGGAGCACAAGCATTCCACTACGCTGTGGAACATACCATGGTGTCAAGTGGAATTGCGGTTGCAACTGCACTATTTGTAATTGCGTTAGCACTCATTAGTGTGGCAGTTATCTGGAGATACACGATGCATGCTGAAGAAGAATCATATGAGTCAAGAGACTTCAAGAGTATAGTACGCGGTGTCACAACTGCTATTGCTATTCTGATTTCCATCATTGCATTAATGGTGGGCAGCGCGCACTTGTCAACTTACCTCACGCCTAAAGGTGCAACTGTGAAGCAGATGGTCCGCAATTGTGGAGGTGGTTGATGACTGATGACCAGCGGAAGCAGGTGGCGGAGATCCAAGGCGATACATGCCCAGAAGGTACGCCAGTAGAGTCGGACTGCTGTGTGGAGACACGATTCCTACTCCAGTTAATACAGGAGCTGGAGGAAGCGTACAAAACCGTTGCCGAAGATCACTACGACAACATTGAGGCGCTGCATCGTTCTATAGATTGTCACGACACTCTCAAACAACAAAGAGACGAGTACGCAAGAGCGTTGGTGGAAGCATGTACAAAGCAAGATAACTGGCAGGACCATGAACTTGTAGACAACGCCTATGAAAAAGCAAAGCAACACTTCAACAACGAGGAGGAGAAGTGAGTGAGTTTAACACTCTTGGGTTTGAGGCATTCCCAAAGATTGCGCGGTTGAATAGAGAGATTGTCATTACAGAAAAGATTGATGGCACCAACGGCCAGTTGTATTTCCCCGAGGACGGTAGCCCAATGCTAGTGGGTAGTCGTTCACGATGGATCACACCCGGCAAACAGACTGATAACCACGGCTTCGCACGCTGGGCATATGAGCATCGAGAAGAGCTACAAGACACCCTCGGCTACGGGCGGCATTATGGTGAATGGTGGGGTTCTGGAATCCAACGCGGTTACGGCCTAGAAAAGGGAGAGAAACGGTTCAGCTTATTTAACGTACACCGTTGGGGAGACCTGGATTCAAAATTGGTGGACGTGGTGCCGATGCTTTATACAGGTGGTTTCAGTCAGCTTCGTATCGAGGAGGTGATGGAAGAACTACGCACCTTTGGTTCGCGCGCTGTGCTTAGCTTCATGAAACCAGAGGGTATTGTTATCTACCACACGGCTGCACGCACATTATTCAAGATCACATTAGAAAAAGACGAGGCGCCCAAGTCTCGTATCAGGAGTGAACGATGAAAGACTGGTTTAAACTATTTGGAATGCTGACTGCTATCATTGCGTTTGCAGTAGTACCTACAATCCTGATCTGTATAGTCTGTGTCGCATTGTTGCGCTATCTAGGATGGATCTAAGGTGGGTGACAAGACTTCGTTGGGTGACCGAATGAAGCAGCAGTATGAGAATCGAACACGATTCATGCTGCCTCGTAGGTCCTTTACGATCATACGCATCGACGGGAAAGCATTTCATACTGCAACAATTGGTTGTGAAAAACCTTTTGATGAGCGTCTGATGCAGGCCATGGATCGAACCGCTAAATTCCTGGTGCAGGAGATTCAAGGTGCTCAGTTTGCGTACATCCAGTCAGATGAGATTAGCGTGTTACTTACCGATTTCGCACAGCCTAACACAGAGGCGTGGTTCAACGGGAATGTGCAAAAAATGGCATCTGTAGCAGCTTCACTAGCAACCGGTGAATTCAATCTGCGGAAACCACCCTATATGCCCACGTGTTTCTTTGACGCTCGTGTATTCCAGATCCCTGATCCAGTGGAGGTTCAGAACTACTTCGTATGGCGTCAAAAAGATTGGATCCGTAATAGTGTGTCTATGCTAGCACGGAAGTATTACTCGCACAAGGAACTAGACGGTGTTAATGTATCTGGGATGCATGAGTTACTACATAAGAAAAATGTTAATTGGGCCCATAAGACGTGTGCTGTTAAGAATGGACGTTGCATTGTGAACGGTGTGATCTCTTCTGCACCAATATTTACGCAGCAAGTAGAGTGGCTGGCTCGCCAGATCCCTCGACATTGGGAGGAAGAATGATGGCGTGGAATGATCTAACACACCAGATTCAGGAGGAGTTCGATCCTTTGGGAAGTCGTGATTTGGCAGAAGCGCTCTATCAGCAACGACACTGGGAGCACCGAGTAGAGCGTGACAGGCAAAGAGAAGGGCGGGCAGTTAAGGTTTGCGCAACGTGTGGGGCTTATGTGAATAACTTTCGAGCCACCTACTGTGCCCCTTGTGCAGAGAAACGAAGGGCTACTTACTGGCGTCGTTATCTGCCTGTAGAGTGTGAAGTGTGTGGTAAGAAGTGTGCAGCTAGGAAGATCTTGCGGTGTAAGGAATGTCGGTATAGGATGCCAGAAGTGGTAGAGAGGAAGGGATGGTAGTGGCACAACCTATAACAGTTGCTGGTTTCAGTCAAGAAGTTATGGATCGTTACATACGTGAGCAGTTGGCAATGATAGGAGAAGCACAACCCCCAGATATTCACCCATTTCCGGAGCGTGTACTATTAGAAGGGGCGCAGATTATGACAGTGGAGGATCTTGTGGATATCAAATGGATTGAGTGTAAAGACTGTGAAGGAAAGGGTAGTAAGTTTACATTTCGCCACAGCACCACTGAATCTCCTTGTCGAACATGTGGGCATACAGGTAAAGTCCCCGACCCTGAAACTGTGTCGTTTCCTACAGAAGACATGCTTGGTCGATCAGTCAAGGTGGGCGATCAGGTTGTGGCGTCTCCACGTAATCGAGATAGTTCGCGACCTCGTGTTTGTGAAGTTATACGCATCCGGTATAAAGCTACATACAATTGGGCTGAAGGAAAAGCGGAACATGACCTTACTAAATGGGCCGTGATGTTCAAACTTTCTGGCCTCCCTTCAGAGCGTGTCAAAAATGATATCGTTAAGATCCAAGACTTTCACTGTGACAAATGTGATGAGGAGAAACATCGGCATGACGTGCTTGTGCTATGTGGACCATGTGGAAAGGAGATCCGATGACACCTGAAGAAAGAGCTGAGAACCTGGTGGATGAATGGGTTATAGATAACGGCGGTTTTGCGGTCCACCGTGTTGCAGCTGAGATTCGTGCGGCTGTTGAGGAGGAGCGCGAAGTGTGGATCGCACAACTCAAAGAAGAGGTGAGAGCGGCACAATCCAAACTGCTAACCACGAATGATGCGGGAGAACAGAAGTATTGGGAAGGCTTTCGGGATGCAGCAGAGCATGCCATTCGTGCCCGAGGGAAGGAGAAGGACGATGAGTAGAACTTTCAAATGTGATAAGTGCGCGGGTGTATTTGAGACTGAAGGTTCCGAGGGAGAAGCTCAGGCTGAATACGAAGAAGCTTTTGGTAAAGGCGCAAGCAACGATCGTGCTAGTCTATGTGACGACTGTTATAACGAATTTATGAGCTGGTGGGAGGAAGAAGATGAGTGAATGGTTCTCAGCAAACTACATTTGGCTCTCCGTTATTGGACCACCCGTGGCGTTTGGTATTACTTTTGCGTTGCTAATTGCTGTCGATAATTGGAGACGAAGACGGAGACAAAGGGATGAGTAAAAAACTATTGACGCCGGAAGAGTTGAAGAACATCTACGAGCAAAACTTTTCATTCTCTATGGAAGCTACTGGAGAGAGTGAAAATGTAGCAGCACTGCTCGAGCACATCCAAGCCCAGACCGAGGAGATTGCGCGGCAGGTAAAGGGGCGAGAAGCCGCTTTTAAACAGCTTGGGCATGTCGAGGATGCATACCAAGCAGCGAGAAAGCAGCGTGACGAGTTCGTGCGTTTTGTCCTTGACAGTGAACATTGTCACTGCATGACTGATAAACATAAGCCGTCCAAGGAACTTGTGCGCAAGGCCAAGGAGGTTCTCGGTGAAGAGAAATAAATACACAGAAACGCTAGCACTTGCAGCGTTGATCCAGTTGGAACGGTGGTCTCGGCACGGGATAGACAGCTACTTGGAGCAGCACGGTGGCATTTTGTTACCCGGTCAAATGCAAGTAGATGGTGCAATAAATGTAATCAAGGGATTCATTGATGGCAAGGAAGATATTCGAGAGGCAGCCAAGAAAGCTGCTGTTCCTGTAGCTGGTTGGTCTGACTGGAAACGACATGGTAGTTCCACAATGCGTAGGAAATGTGGTGTAAAGGGCTGCAAACTTTGTGATAAGGAAGGCGGCGATGAGTAAAGGAATCCTCTATCTCTCCGACCATCCAACGCATCCCTATTTCGTGCGCACCCGGTTTCGATTCGATGCTGCGCTGAAGGATTTCGTCAAAGACTTCGCGGGCACCCATTGGGTTGACCCATTTTGGTTAGTGCCAAGAGAGCTAGTTGAGAAAGTTGTGGAGGGGTTTAAGGATGCGAAGTGGGAGATCAAAGACACGCGAGCACCCCTCTGGGGACCTTCGCTTGTGGAAGATTTTGAGCAAATTAATAAGGCTGGTAAGCCGTATCAGTATATTGCTGTTACTGCTGCTATGTCTGCTTGTCGTGGTGGTGATGGAGGCTTTCTTTTCAATGAGCCAATGGGTATGGGCAAAACGTTTGAGTGCGTGGAAACGCTGCGGCTGTTGGGCAAGGACCGCATATTGGTGGTGTGTCCAGCGATTGTACGAAAGACTTGGTTGAGTGAGTTGGATAAGTGGTGGCCTGGACATCCGCCTGTTACTGTGGTAATGACGAGGAAACAAGCTGCCGAGGAGGTTAACTTTGAGAAGCCTGGTGTCTATATCATTTCCTATGCGCTTCTGCAATACTTGTCAGTCATGGGTGGTGGACCGGAGGCGGTGGTCTACGATGAGATCCATAGGTTACAACGAGATACTACAAACCGTTACCGTGCAGGGCGCCGTCTTGGCTTTGCGCATCCTCAGGCGATACGGTTGGGTCTCACAGGAACTGTCTTTACGAACAAAGTTTCGAGCGCATGGGGGCCTCTCAACATCCTTTTTCCACCCCTTCGTGTGGACGACAAGGACAAGGGACGATACGGTAGCGAGTGGCAATTTAAATGGAGGTATATGCAGGGGGAGAATAACGATTACGGGTGGGACTTCTGGGGTGTGAGAGAGGAGCGTGTCGAGGAGTTAGCAAGCAGGTTAGCCTCTGTTAGCGCTCGTGCCGACAATCCCTCAGAATATCTACCACCATTTATGGTTCAGACGGTGTACCTGAAAGACCGAGTAAGGGATGCAGCCGGGTGGGCCGCCGACGCGTACGAGTCTGGCGCTGCCTTCACCTGTGTGCTTACCTATAGGAGACAGCTCGCTCATGATATTGCCGCAAAACTGCGCAGGTCCTCCACCTCCCGGGGCCTGCCTGTGCGTGTGATCACTGGTGAGCAGAGCGTTTCCGCTCGGGAAAAGGTACTAGACGAAGTGCGGGACCTCGGATCCGGTTGGGTGTGTGCAACCATAGACAGTGTTGGCGAAGGCATTGATCTAACGTGGTTTGACGCAGCCGGAATTGCCGAGGTCCCGCCCAAAGTCGTGAGCTTGGGCCAGGTGTTGGGAAGGTTTCATCGTCTTACTGGCACAGTAGCTATCACTGTTATGGGTATGGAATCGGGGGATCCACAAGCGGACATGCTTGCTAATCGGATTAAAGCACTTGCAAAGGTGCAGAAAAACGGTGTGTTTGAGGAGACGATGAAAACTTTTATGGAAGAACTGCGTAATGAGGGAAAAAGTGAAGAAGAACTGCTAGAATTAATGCAGGCTGCGGCAGCAGATTTTGAGATGGGAGGATGGGAATGAGTATTGGGGTGATTTGTCCAGTGTGTGGTGGTTATATTGTGCCGCCTACTTTTTGGCTTGGAGTGGTTCCACCGCAACTTTGTAAAACAGCATGGCCTCAGCCTCAAGGCTGTTTACCATTAGAAGTAGTTGCTCCTGTTTCCACGACTTCGAGTACAACTGAGACTATTGATATTTCGGAAGGAGATGTGGATGAGTAAACAACGTCTAATCATCCCTAGCCCCGACGAGCAGGGAGGATCGGGTGATGGGTGGTCCTATTGGAAGTCCTTCCTAGGATGTCCGCGTGCATACCGTCTAGATCAACTTACCACCACCACTTCGGTTCCCCTTCGTACTGGCACGCTTGTCCACAAGCTGATGGAGATCTACTATGGTGGGTCATTTGACGACTATGTGCTGGAGTATCAAGAGGGGAACACCGACCCAGCGTGGACCGACGCGCTCCGCTTATTCTCTGCTTATCGGACACACTTCCCTTCTACAGAGTTGGGTGAGGTGCTGTTCAACGAGCGTCGGTATATGACTGAGGACAAGAAACGCTATGGAGTCCCGAGATTCAGCGGACAGTTGGATATGGGTGTGCGTATAGACGAGGCCGCAGCCGCTATCCTCATGACCTCTCGCCCACAACTCGGCTTCCTCACACCTGGTGTCTATAACGTGGACTTCAAGACTTCTGGGCGGGGTGGGATGCAGTGGAAGAAGGAACAGAAGGGCTCCTCACAGTACACAGGCTACGCTATGCTATTGGAGGACAATGAGCCCGAGCTTTACAAAGAGTTTCAAGGCACCCTTGTGGTTGGGTTGATCAAACATGTAGATCTAGTCTTGAAGTCTTTCCCATCTATCTGGATTCCACCGCCTGGTGAGTCAGAGCAGAAGATATTGCACCATGCACTACAGGACGCCGGTATCCTGAAGAATCTTATGGGGGATGATCGCGCAAACCCTACGATGTGTAACGATTTCGGTGGCTGCAACCACCTGATTGTGAATGGAGGCAATTGTGAGCGATTTTAAATTCAATTGCGGGTGTGTGGAGACTTGCTATCGTGGTTGCTGCTGGAATTATTGTGACGATCATGATTTACGTAGGATTAAATGCCCTGCGTGCCACGAACAAACACGATATTCGCGGAGGCTAGCTAAAAGCATCCTTAGAGAATACTTTGATGAAGAGCGTTATAAGTTGGATGCGCTTATGGCTTTAGCAAGCGAGGGTGACAAATACCCAGGTTTGTTAATGGGGCATAAAGGGTGGTGCTCCGCAAAAGATTTCGTCCCTAAACAGGAGGCAAAAGCATGAGTGATATTGAGTATGAGATTTTAACCAGCGTATGCGCTGAGAATGCGCACTCTGATTGTGATGGAGACGGTGGTGTCTGTGAGTGTGCATGTCATGAGGAAGACAAACCGAATGAATAATAAATACATCATCCGCTTCAAACATCCACTCCTGCGGCCAGGTGTAGAGATTGAAACAGAAGCGTCTGAGAAATACCTCGTTCCTGTGCTGCGCAAATTGATGGAGAAGGTGCGCGAACTGAACACTAAGGAGGCACTAAGTGAGTGATCAACTAGTAACTGCTCGAACCAGTGATGACCTGGCACAGGAGCACCTTCGCTTCATGTTCCACGGTGTCCCCGGCTGTCGGAAAACATTCACGGCCTTGACGGCATCGAAGTACTATCCCAAGGGCGGTATCCCCTCAGACGAGAGGGTGGACCTGAAGGATATGATCTGGTGGAGCTTCGACAACGGTGCATTGCGCGGTGCTCCCGAAATGGGACTCAACGTCCCGCACGTGTTTGATATGAGCCATCTTAAGGGTGCCCAGCTCTTCCAAGGTGTGGCCCAGGCTTATGCACAGACGATGGAGATTCTAAAGAAGGAAGATGAGGACTACTGGGTTGTCATTGACACCGCTAGCTCACTTGATACCAAGCTCACCATCCACTGGAAGGGGCTGATTGAAAAGGCCGCGCGTGAGGATGGGAAGAAGTATGACAAATGGGCCTTCCTTGACGCTATTTTAGCGAGTTGGGACAAGTTCTTCCAAACCACTAGCACGCTGCCTTGCCACGTGATCTACCTTAGTCATTCGCGGGCAGTCCGGGATGGTGATGACGCTGCAGCGCAGGCCCAATCGCGGGCCAAACACCTGCCTGGCTTGGCCTCAATCGAGATCGCTGTCACTGGGGGAGCGAAGGACCGATTCAGGCGCAACATGGACATCTACGGGCCGATCGTTTATGACCGCAACAAAGATGCAAGCTTCATCTATCCGGATGGGGGTCGGGGATTCGAGGGTCGAAGCCGGTTCACTCGCTACCTCGAAGAAGTGGAGCCCGCACACCTTGGACCTATCCTTGAGAAGTGTCGCAAGGGACTTGACATCGACGGGGCATCGTGATATAATTGGGGACTTGAGCAGGGGAAGTAGATGACTAACACGCAAGAAGAATTCATTGCTGATTTGACTAAGGATTATGTAATCACAGGTATTCTTACTTCTCAACTTCTTATGAATGCTCAAATAGAAGACCAAGTTCGAAAGTGGGAACTAACTGGTAATCTACCACATCCAGGTTACAAGGGTCATATCGTTCCACGAGAAATATGTGATCAAATTATCACTGACTATCGTGGTCTTCAAATAGCAGCTACTAGATTTTGGCATGTGGTTTGGAATGATGGCGGATTGGCTGAAACAGTTCGCAACGCTGAGGTTACTGGTCATCAAGCACGAACGTGGGGTCTAAAGCTTCTAGTCAAGTCTTCAGCTGGGCGTGTGCTGTTCACGCTTCGTCGGAAGAAGCAGTGGGTTAGTCTCATTACCATTGAAGACGAAGGAACCAACGCCGGTATTCAAGGGCTCAAGTCCAAACCTGGTGATGCGCTGCGCATGATCAACGACTGCTGCGACGCCTGGGAGAAAGGTAAAATGCGCGTCCGTGAGGGCAGGACGTTTTTCGGATAATTAAGAGACTTGCAACACGCAATTAAGCGCCAATCGAGTAACACTCCGTAGGAGGAGACAAACACATGGGTAATATTGACGAGACTGTAATTGACTTTAACGAGGGCGACATTCAGCGAGCGACTGCCCGCACCAAGTATAAGGACGGTTTCTACCGTTGGCGTACTACGGGTGCTCGCAAGAATGTCAACGACAAGGGCAACATGTCCCTGGTTCTAAGCGTTGGTGCAATCGACGTGGACGGCCAAGTACGTGGGCCCAACAATCTGAAGTTCTTCCTCTCCATTCCGATGCGGACGCCTCCGCACGTGTTGGAAGAGGCCGGACTAGGCTCCGACTTCAAGCAGAAGAAGGTGCCGAACACCATTCCGATGTCGCTGCAGTTTCTGCGGGCAGTCTATGGTGAGAGCAAATTCCCGTTCTTCCCGAAGTTTGATGCAGACGCATCGACCAAGGACGTGGCCAAATTCCGATGGGACGGTGGGCTTATCTCTGAAGATGAGAAGGCTGATATCGTCTCGTCTGAGCTGATTCCGAACTTGCTCTCTGCTTTGACTGACTCGTGGAATGATCCTGATAGCCTGGTGGGCACCGAATTCATCGGTAGCCTGTCTTACCAGGGTCGATACACCAGGATCAATAGTCCTCGCAGCGAACTTCCTGTAGATCCGGACACGGGCGTGGTCGTTGATAGTCTTGTAGACCTTGACGACTGCTTCGTGGATCCGACCGATAGCGTG
>SDBV01005136.1_pt1 | contig 18557 bp, 23 predicted proteins | sample 2277081 | NCBI WGS metagenome assembly SDBV01 (sample SAMN10402039, study PRJNA504765) | marine sediment metagenome | isolation source: marine sediment core GS10_PC15, 223 cmbsf | place: Arctic Ocean: Southern Knipovich Ridge | collected 2010 | reverse complement strand
AAACTCCGTTGGGTTCAGTAGAAGTCGATTCTGAATCTGCTGCAGAACTTAAAAAAATTTCCAATATGGTTGAGTTAGATTTTTTTTCTCATACCAAAGAGCATAGTATAGAGGTTCAAGTTCCTTTGCTTCAAGAAACATATTCAAATCCATTTAAAATTTTACCAATTATTCTAATAAATCAAGATTATGAAGTATCTAAAGAAATAGGAATTGTAATATCAAAAATTGCTAAACAAAAAAATACAATGATTATTGGTTCTTCTGATTTTACTCATTATGAGGAAAATGAATTTGCTCACAAACAAGATAAGGCCTTAATTGAACCTATTTTGAATTTAGATGAAGAGAAATTTTATTCTGTCTTAAAAGAAAAAAGAGTTAGTGCATGTGGTTATGGTGCAATTGCTTCAACAATGATAGCATGTAAAGAATTGGGAGCTACAAAAGGAAAATTGCTAAAATATGCTACAAGCGGCGATGTAACTGGAGATAAGAGTTCTGTGGTAGGTTACGCCTCTATAATTTTCACTTGAAATCCATAGCTTCTGCTCCAGGAAAGGTCATCCTTTTTGGAGAACATTTTGTAGTATATGGAGTAAAGGCCATACTTGGTTCTATTGACAAAAGAGTAACTGTAACTTCAAGTACTTCACCAGAAGAATCAATTACAATAAAATCTACTTTAGGTAATCTTACCATTCCCATTTCAGAGCCCTATGAGGATAATTCTCCTCTGAAACCATTTGCCTTTATTGCAAAAAAAATGATCAGAGAATTTGATAAAAAAAGTGGGCTGGAAATAACTATAAAATCTGATCTACTTCCAGGGATAGGTTTAGGTTCATCTTCAGCATGTTGTGTTGCAGCTGCAGCTTCGATTTCTAATTTATTTACAAAATTATCTAAAGAAGAGGTTAGAAAATTAGCAACAGATGCTGAAAAGACAATTTTTAAAAATACGTCTGGAGCGGACTGTACAGTTTGTACATATGGAGGTATAATCGAATATGATAAAAAAAGTGGGTTCAAACAATTAACCACTAATTCAGATTTTAGTTTGGTTATAGCAAATTCTATGACTCCGCATTCCACAGATGTTGTTGCAAATAAAGTAAAAGAATTTAGAGAAGAAAATCCACAAGTTTTTTCATCATTATGTAATGATGAATCAAAATTGATTGCAAAAGTCAATTCTTCATTAAGCAAAAATAATTTGAACCAGCTAGGTCAAATTATGTCTGAAAACCAAAATTATTTGGAAAAAATTGGTGTAGCAAATGATAAGCTCCGTTCAATGATACGGATTGCTAAAGAAACATCATTTGGAGCTAAAATTACTGGTGCAGGTGGAGGAGGTTGTATTATAGCTTTAGTGGACAAATCAAATTCCGAACAGACAATAAGCAATCTCAAAAGTAATAATATAGAATGTTTTTCTGTAAAAATCGATTCGAAAGGACTAATTCAAGAACTAATTGAAGAGTAACTAGTTGAATGGATGTGATTTAGTTCACAAACTGGTTACTTTTTAACTCTCTGTATATCTGAAAAAAACATGATACTAATCAAGCTTGGTGGTTCTGTAATCACTAACAAGAGTAAACCATGTACTCCAAGAAAAACTACAATCAATAAAATCGTAAGTAGTTTTAAAAAAATTGATGAATCCTTTGTAATTGTTCATGGAGGAGGTTCGTATGGACATTACTGGTCAGTAAAGTACGGCATGCATACCAAACCCGCAAAATATAGTATTAGAGGGATTTCGATTGTAAAAAATTCGATGGTTGATCTCAATAAGATAATTCTTGATTCATTTTTAAAAAATGGATTAAATCCTTATTGTCTTCCACCGACGGACTTTATGAAAGGAAATACACCTATTCAAAAAAAAGTATTAGAAATAAAAAAAATTGCAAAATCAGGATTGATTCCGATTACCTTTGGTGATGCGTTATGGTATGGAAAAAATAAATCATATATTTTATCCGGCGATAAAATCATGACAACACTTGCTAAGTTTTTGAAGCCTCGTATGGCAATCTTTGTTTTAAACGAAGATGGATTATATTCAGAAATTAAAAATAAGAAACTAATTTACGAATTCAAAAATAAGAAACCATTGTTTTCTAAAACTACAAGAGATGTTACTGGTGGGATGAAACGTAAGGTTGAGGAAGCCTCAAAAATTTCTAAAATGGGCTTGAAAGTATTTTTTACTAATGGAAATAAACCCGAAAGAGTAATTCAGGCAATAAAAGAAAAAAAATTCGAAGGTACTTTGTTTAGAGGATGTTAATTGACTGAAGAATTTCTTATTCTAGTAGATGAAAATGATAATCCTATTGGGCTTGAAGAGAAAGTGAAATGCCATTTACCAGATGGAAAATTGCATAGAGCGTTTACTGTGCTTTTGTTTAATGAGGAAGGAAAACTTCTTCTCACTAAACGGAGTCAAAGTAAGATGTTATGGCCGGGAGATTGGGACGGCACGATTGCTAGTCATCCTAGAGAATCTGAGACATATGTTTCGTCTTCAGAGAGAAGACTTCCTGAAGAAGTGGGTATTAATTCCAAATTAGATTATTTATTCAAATTTGAGTATCATGTTCCCTACAAAAATGTGGGTTCCGAAAACGAAATCTGTGGTACCTTAATTGGCATAATTAAAAATCTTTCAACGATTAATTTTATTAAAGAAGAAATTAGTGAAATTAAATGGATTAGCCCAAAAGAATTAGAATCGGACATACAAAAAAATCCACAAATTTATTGTCCTTGGATGTTCATTGCATTATACCTTTTACCTTCTTCAGAAAAATCTATGTTAAATAAACATCAAACAATTTTAGTGGAATGGATGAAATCCGAGATTAAAAATACCTTAGAAGATTCTATAAAATATCATTTTCCTGATAATAAATGGAGATTGGTAAATTAATGAATTCTAAATCACTTACTAAAAATGCAAAATTAGTGAATCGTTATTTACGTTCTAATCTTTCTGGAAGTCCAACTGAACTATACAAAGCTGCATCTTATCTAATAGTAAATGGAGGAAAGCGTTTGCGACCTTATCTAGTTTTAAAAAGTTGTGAAATGTTGAAAGGAAAATCCAAAAAAGCTATGCCTGCAGCCAGCGCTGTTGAAATGATTCATAATTTTACATTAGTGCATGACGATATTATGGACAATGATGAAATGCGTCACGGCGTTCCTACTGTTCACAAAACATTTGGAATGCCTGTTGCAATTTTAGCTGGAGACGTTTTGTTCTCAAAGGCATATCACATAATTTCTTCAGAACCCAATTTACCTAGTAAAGAATCAATTAAGCTTATTTCAAAACTTGCAAAAGCCTGTGTTAATGTTTGTGAAGGACAATTACTTGATATTCAAATGGCTCAAAGCAAGAAAATTCCCACACAATCTCAATATATCAAAATGATAGAAAAGAAAACCGCTGCTCTCTTTGATGTATCTTGTTCAATGGGGGCCATATGTGCACAAGCAAAAAGTAAGGATGTGTCAAATCTTTCCTCATTTGGAAAGAATTTAGGTATAGCATTTCAGATAACTGATGATCTAATTGGGGTTTTGGGGGATCCAAAAATTACAAAAAAACCAGTAGGTAATGACTTGAGAGAAGGTAAAAAATCCCTTCCAATAGTTCTTGCCATAAACAAATCAAAAGGAAGCAAACGAAAAATAATTCTTGCATCATTTGGGAATCCTCATGCCACAAAAAAGGATATTCAAATGGCAGTTAAGGAAATTCGTTCACTTGGAATAGAAAAAATTGTGAGAAAACAAGCACTTGGTTATGCAGGAAAAGCAAAAAGGTCACTTGACAGTTATTCAGGCGCAGCTAAAAATGAATTACTATCCCTTCTGAATTTTGTTGTAAAAAGGAGTTTGTAACTTGGATGACGATTTAAAAATTGAGGTGAGAAAAGCTGCGTTACAAAATGCCGTCGGACATAATGGTAAAACCAAAGATAATATCATTCTATCAAAATTACTTGGAAGTAAACCTGAATTTAGAACTAAAGTTAAAGAGATTAGGGATGAAATTTCCTTAATAGTTAAAGATGTAAATCAACTTTCTTTAGAACAGCAAAAATCTGAAATCAAAAATAAATTTCCAGAGCTATTAAGTAAAGATACAAAAAGTGTTGAACAAAGAACAGGACTTCCACCATTAGAAGATGCCCAAACTGGAAAAGTTGTTACAAGATTTCCTCCAGAACCTAATGGATATCCTCACATTGGTCATGCAAAAGCTGCAATAATTAATGACGAATACACACGAATGTATGATGGTAAATCAGTTCTAAGAATTGACGATACAAATCCAGAAAATGAAAGACTTGAATTTTATGCAGCAATAAAAGTTGGATTAGAATGGCTTGGCATAAAATATGATAAAATAAAAAACACTTCTGATGATATTGAGATTATCTATCAAAAAGGTCAAGAGATCATAAATTCAAACGGAGCCTATGTTTGTACATGTAAAAGAGATTCAATTAGTAAAAACAGACGAGAGATGAAGGCTTGCAAATGCAGTCTTATTGATTTAAACGAAAACAATGAAAGATGGAAAAAGATGTTTAAAAATTACAAACCTGGAGATGCTATTGTTAGATTCCGTGGGAATATGAAATCAGAAAACACTGTGATGCGTGATCCTGTATTATTTAGAATTATAGAAGGCAAACATCCGTTATTGGGAAAAAAATACAGAGTATGGCCTAGCTATGATTTTGCTGTTGCTATTGAAGATAGTTTAGATGGCATAACACATGCATTTAGAACTAAAGAATATGAACTAAGAAATGAGCTATATTACGCAATTTTGGATGTTCTAAAAATGCGAAAACCGAGGGTTTTGGAGTTTTCTAGACTTGAATTTGATGGAATGCCAGTTTCAAAAAGAATTATCAAACCTTTGATCGAAAATGGGAAGATTGGTTGGTATGATGATCCAAGATTGCCAACCTTAGAAGCTATGAAAAAACGGGGAATAACTCCACAAGCTATAAGAAAATTCATTCTTTCTTTAGGATTTACAAAATCAGATACACTAGCACCTTTTGACGTTCTTGAGTCATTTAACAGAAAGATTGTTGATGCAGAAAGTATTAGATTGTACATGGTGAAAAAACCAAAAAAACTGATTATCAAAAACCTTCCATTTTCTTATGTTGAATTACCTAATCATCCTACAACAGATATGGGAAAAAGAAAAATAGAGTTTGATAAAAATTTTTACCTATCAGAAGAGGATACTAAAGACATCACTGTTGGTACTAAGTTACGATTGATGGGTTTAGGAAATATAACAATTACCCGAGTTGAAAATAATTTAGAAGCTGAATATTTAGAAGATGATATAAAAGTTGATTTTCAGAAATTACAATGGATTCCACAAAATAAATCCCACCAATTAAAAATAATTATCCCAAAAAAATTATTCATTAATGATAAATTTAATGAAGATAGTCTTGAGGAGTTAGAAGTTTACACTGAACCTCATTATTTAGAATTAAAAGATGGAACAGAAATTCAATTTGTAAGGTTTGGATATTGTAAAAAGGATTCAGCAAACCAGGCTATATACACACACAAGTGAATAAAATGAAAATTGCGAGATTTTTAGAATCTGGTAAGGAAACTTTTGGTTTAGTGAAAGATGGTAAAATTGCTACAAGAGAACAAATAACTTTTGAAACAGGAGTTCCGCTCCCATTTACCATAAAGGACTTTCTTTTTGATGGTTGGTTTGATGAAATAAAAGAAAAGGTTTCTAAAATTTCCTATGAGAAAAATATTTCAAATTGTACCTTACTTGCCCCAATTCCTAATCCATCAAAAATAATCTGTCTTGCTTTCAATTACATTGACCATGCTATAGAGCAAGATAGAACACCGCCAGATGAACCAGTCATATTCATAAAACCTCGTACTTCTCTGACGGGCACACAATCTGACATAGTCTGCCCTAGTTTTGTAACAAAATTAGATTATGAAATTGAGCTTGCCTTAGTAATAGGCAAAAACAGTAAAAACATACCAGAATCTAAAGCGATGGAAACAATTTTTGGGTATATGATTTTCAATGATGTTTCAGCTAGAGACATCCAATTCAAAGATAAACAATTTACTCGTGGAAAGGGTTTTGATACCTTTGCACCTTGTGGTCCATGGATTACTACTGCTGATGAAATTCCTAACCCTCATAACCTTAAGATGATTACCAAAATTAATGATGAAATAAGGCAGAATTCAAATACTTCAAAAATGTTCCTTAAAATTCCTTCAATTGTTTCAAAATTAAGTAAAGTGATGACATTAGAGAAAGGAGATATCATTACCACGGGAACTCCTGAAGGTGTGGTTTTGAATAATCCAAATATTAAATATTTACAAGATGGTGATAAAATAGAAATGGAAATTGAAAATTTGGGCACCTTAATAAATTATGTAAAATTTGTTAACCAGAATTAAGATTGTAAATCTTTTTTCATTAAATAAAATGAAAACTTTTTTTCTATTTCTTTTTCCTTAGGAATAAAGTTAATTGTAGAGAGAATTTGAATACGTTTGTAACCTTCATTATATGAAAAATTTTGAATATAATTTAGAATATCTTTTATTTCGTTTTCATTTTTTGCGAATAAAGTGACCATTAAAGTCTTTTCAAAATGATCAGATGGAATAAAAATTGCTAGTGCAATAACTATTCCATTACGATTTGATATTAGTATTCTTTTTTTCTTGACTAAAGTTTGAATGTCAGAACTTCTTAGTGGTAACCATCTCCATGATCTTACATAAAATAATTTAAATGAAGACAAAAAGTCAAGTATTTTTTCTATATTTTTAGATAAGCATGCATTTGAATTTAAAATAGTTTTTTTAGGAATTAGTGTAAAAAAATTCCACAATTCTTCTCGTTCATAATGTAATTTGTCAGCTAGTCCAAGTGAATCAATATTATTTTTTTCAATTAACATTTTAGCAACTTTACAATTATTTTTTTTACCAATTAATTCTGATTCAATCACTAAACGTTTGGCAAATCCTTTTCTCCTAAAGTTTTGCTTCACACGTATTCCTTCTATCCAAACTTGCTGTCCTTTGATTATTGAGGTATGACATACAGCAATAGGATTTTTATTTTCTGATAAAACGAGTAGATTTCCTTCAGAAAACCAACTATCCCAAACATCTGCTATATAGTCTCCCCAAGAAAAAGTAGTTTTACAGAAATCCAATATAGGTTGTTTATCCGATGGAATTGCTTGACGAATTTCCATAATTAATCTAAATTAGAAAAACTATTAAGAATAATCAATTGAGAACGAATTATGGGAAGAGCAGTAATAGGGGAAAAATCAGATTTTCCTCCAGGCAAAATGCAAATGATTTCTATTGAAGGAAAAGATGTACTTGTCTTAAATTTAGATGGTAGTTATTATGCCATTGATGACACTTGTACTCATATGGGAGCAAGCTTGACAGAAGGTCAACTTGAAGGTTCAACGGTTATCTGTGGATGGCATGGTGCAAATTTTGATTGTAAAAGCGGAAAACTAGAAAAATTTCCTGCTAAAATTAATGATTTAAAATCTTACAAAGTAGTTATTGAATCAGATGACGTAATATTAGAGGCATAAATTAAATTTAGTCTGGTTTATGGTTATATGTGATGATTATGGCTGAAAAAAATTCCCAAAATAAAGAATCACTCAATACTGCTATTGAAACATTAAATCAAGTTGCAACAAATCCATCCACACCAAAGAACATTAGAAAAAATATTTCAGGTTTAGCAAACGAGCTAAAGAGTGAAGAATACTCAATGTCTGTACGTGCGGCCAATGCAATAAGTATGTTAGATGACATTACTCAAGATCCAAACATGCCTTCGTATGTTAGAGTCAATTTATGGCAAGCAGTTTCTACCCTTGAGGGAATAAGAGAATAATTATCAAAAATTATAGTTATGAAATTAGAAGAATATCTTGATTCTCTTCCTCAAAAAATAATTTCAGGGGAAGATGTTCAGCTACCTGAACATTCGTTAAGAGAGATTTTTGATTTTGTTAATTTGAACGAAAAAGATGTTTTTTATCATCTTGGATGTGGTAATGGAATTGGAATTGCTTTAGCCATAGAAGAACGTGGTGTTCGTAAAGCTATTGGAATGGACAATGATAGAAAAAAAATTAATGATGCACAAAATCTGATAAATAAAAAAAATCTTTCAGGAGGTAATTTTCTATGTGAAAATGTTTTGGATTCTAATTTTGATGATGCCACAGTAATCTTGTTTTGGTTTACTGATGCAGATTTAATTGATAAAATGAAGAAAAAATTTGAAAAACTCAAAAATGGATGCAGAATTATAACTATTTGGGGACCTTTACCTGGTTGTCTTCCTGAAAAAGTAAGTTTTCCATATATCATTAACCAAATTCCATTAAAACCTGCCAAAGATCTCAAAGAACAACTTCTTGCTATATTTGGTTCCAAATGTGTTGATTTTGTAAATGCGTGGGAATATGCTGAACGATATACAAAAGCAATTGGTTCTCCTGAGGCAGGAAACGATAGATTTCTAACAATACTTCAATCCCTAGTCATATGGATTAATGCAAAAAATCTTGGAGTAGCATGCGGGAATGAGATACCCCCTGCAATTAAAAATTACATGGGAATTTTACGGAATTTTTTCAATATCGAAGTTGAACATTTGTTAAAATAAGGTTTTGAGTCATCCTTTTATTTTGTTTAGAATAATAACATAGTATGCAAGAGAGAATGAACATCAATGTTTCTGCAGTTGACTATGATAACACAAGTAAGGCATTAAAGTCAACACTTACTCTTCTTGAACAAATGGTTCATAGTGAGGACAGTTTTGTTATTACAGATTCAGAATTTGCTTTTGGGTGGCATTTTTATGTTGTTACAGTCAATAAAGAGCTCATTCAAAAACTTGCAGTCCAAATGGGTTCAGAATTTGACAAATTAAAAGGTAAAGGACAAGAAAAAAAATTCCTTACATGGCTTACAAATAAAATAGAACAAAAACATTTGAAAATAAAACTAACAATAAAAGAAGAGATGGAATCAAGTAAATTTGGAATTTTTTAAAAAAAATTCAACTAGGATTTTCTATAATTTTTGAAATTAAAGTATCAAAATACTCTATCTCGTTAGAACTTAAATCTCGTTCCTCATTCATTGCAGTTACTATCAAATTAGCAAGCTCGTTAGTGATTTCATCTTTTGTACTCATTATCTGAAATAACATCTCAATAGATGGATTATTTGGCTATGTGTGTACATTTCATACAAATTAGAAGACTAGAACGCAGTTTACATCATCATTAAGAAAATTTAAAAATTAAGGGCCTTCGAGGGGAATCGAACTCCTGCCCGGGGATCCACAGTCCCCTATACTACCACTATACTACGAAGGCCAACGGAAACGAATGTAATAACATCCAGTAATAATCTTTAGCCAATTACGATCTTTTTTGAACTTTGAAAATTGGCTTTAAGGTTATTATTGTCTATACAAAAGCCAATAATATGGATCACAAGGGTTGGTGGGTTGGAATGGCTATTGCAGTAGCAGTAGTTTGGACTGGAATAAACTATCTACTTCCTTGGCATTAAAAATATCAAAAATCCTAACATCTTAATCTGTTAGAAAATTCTTTAATCACATTTAAATTTGCATAAACGACAAAAATTCTGATTTGAAAAAAGATTTCATTACAAGTAAATTACGACCTACAAAGAAGCCAGAACTTGAAAGAGTGACTAAACGTCATATAGAAACTATCCAAGGTGAAAAATTTTCATGGATTGATCTTCAAAATCCTCACCGACGTGATGTTGAACAACTTGCTCAAAAATATAATTTGAATGCATTAAATGTAGAGGACTGTATGACAAAATTTGAACTGCCGAAATTAGATAGCTATGAAGACCATATTTTTCTGACACTTCATTTTCCTCCATTAGCTCCAATCAAAGGAATGCAAAAATTTAGTCAGCTCTCGTTTTTCATGGGGGCAGATTTCCTAATTACTGTCCACCAAGGTGATCTAAAACCACTTGTTGATATGATTCAGGTATGCAAAGGAAACTCTGATCTTCAAAGAAAACAACGTCTGATGGGAAAATTCACTGGATTTTTACTTCATGAAATAATTGATGTCTTAGTAGATGATTTACTTCACACATTAAGAAAAATTGTTGGTAATTTAGATGATATTGAAGATAGTGTTTTTGATGAAAGAAAATCCGCTGCAAGAAAAATTTCAATTCTTAGAAGGGAAATTACAACTTTACGTAGAATAGTACTTCCATTAAAAAGGATAGTTTTAGAAACAGCTAAAAATGTACAAAGGTTTTCAAAAACGGAAAAAGACCTAACATTGTATTTTGATGACGTAATTGACCATGTCGACAAAGTTATTGAAACACTAGAAGAGTCAAGAGAAACCATGGAAATCTACAAAGATACAGATTTTGTGCTTAGTTCCGAAAAAGCAAATAAAATTTTGGCAATACTGACAATTATTTTCACACTTGCCATTCCTGCTACAGTGGTTGGTACCTTTTATGGAATGAATGTTAATTTACCAGGTGGAATCGACTCTGGCGGAGATGGCTTTACAACTTTTATGGCCATTTTGTTGGCGTCAGGAATTCCTGCTTTGATTATGTTCTTGTACTTTAGACGTTTAGGCTGGGTTGGATCGTAGCTTTGATGCTAAAAAATTTCTCTATTTAGAACATATTTAATTAAACCAAGATTGTCAAGAATACCATGAGTTGTTCAGGAGAAACTATCGAAGAGGAAAACGAGTTAATTCAGATAAAGCCTGGAATTATTAAACAACTAAAAAAAGCAAAGTATGGAGTAGTCGATCATTCTACTGTAGAGCTTTGTCATTACACAAAAAAGTCGTTTAAAGATGATGGAGATTGTTACAAGCGCAAGTTTTACGGAATTTCTACTCATAGATGTATGGAATTTTCACCAGCAGGCATGCATTGCGAAAATAGGTGTGTATATTGTTGGAGACCTATGGAGTTTTACGAATCAATGAAGATGGAACCAGAAAATGTTGCAGAACCTGCCCAAATTGTTTCAAAACTAATGGAAGAACGAAGAAAATTGATAATGGGGCATTATGGAGATAAGCGAAGTAACAAACAAAAACTTGATGAATCTTTGTATCCGCAACATTATGCTATCTCCCTATCTGGAGAACCTACAATGTATCCAAAACTTCCTGATCTGATAAAATATCTCAAGTCTCTTGATGTTACAAAATCAATATTCCTTGTAACCAATGGCCAAGAACCAGATATGTTACAAAAACTTCAAGACGAAAATGCTTTGCCAACGCAATTGTATCTTTCCACTAATGCAGCAGATTATGAATCATTTATGAGAATAAACAGACCAAGATACAAAGATTCATGGGAACGATGGAACACCTCTCTCAATTTGTTATCGCAGTTAAAGACTAGAACAGTAATTAGAATAACTCTGATTAGGGACTACAATAATCATGATGAGAATATTCCAGCATTTGCATCAATGCTTAGAAGAGCTAATGCACATTTTATTGAAGTTAAATCCTACATGCATATTGGTCGTTCAAGAAATAGACTTGAACGCAACAATATGCTCCAAATGGAAGAGGTAAGAGACTTTGCCTCAAAGCTTGCAAAGCAAAGTGGTATTTTTTCAGTAATGGATGAGAGTTTTATTTCAAGAATAGTTATTCTTCAAAATAAGAAACGATTTATGGATCGTTGGATACCCGCTTATTTACATACCAATTAGAAAATTTTTTTAGAGCTTTATACCTATGTGAAATTTCATTTTTATCAGTAATCTTGGCATAGGTTTGTTGTTTCCCCTCTGGAATGAATATTGGATCAAAGCCCCATCCTTTTCCATTTAATTTGTTTGAGATTTTCCCTCGTACATTTGCTTCAAAAATAACAACTCCATTGTTGTCACAGTATGCAATTACAGATTGGAATTTTGCATTTCTGTTTTTACTAAGAAGTTGTAAAATTCCTTTATTTCCTATTGTTTTGAAAATATATGATGAATAGGGTCCTGGGAAACCATTTAATGATTTGATGAAAAGCCCATCATCTTCTATAATTACAGGTTCTTTACACTTATTGAAAGCTCCAATTACTTTGTCGGATGCAACCTCTTTGATTGAATTGGTTTGAACCTCTTGTAAAGTAACTCCAAAAAATTCTAGTTGTATTCCAAATTTAGAAAGAATTTTTTTTGCTTCTCGATATTTGTTTTTATTTGATGACGCAAACAAAATATCATACGACTGTTGCATATCTTCCTCGACTCTCTATAACAGAAACTAATTTTGTAACTTTACTAAAATATGCATTTCCTACAGATTTTTTATAACCTTGCAAAAAGTTTGACCATGCATTTTTCATTACTTTAGCATGTGCGCTATTTAGAATTTCTTTAAATAATCTAAGGTCAACTGCATGATCTTCAGGTTTTCTTGTTTTATTTGCAAGACCGAAATCAATTACAAAAATTCTACCATTACATACTAGAAAGTTTGATGTGGTTAGATCACCGTGCATTATTCCATTTTTATGCAAAATACCAACAAGATGCCCAATATTTTTACAAATTTTTATCAATTTTGAATCTGATAAATCACGGACGAGGGTACCTTCAATATGTTGCATTAGTATAGAACAATTTTTTCTGTCAACTTGATATATTAAAGGAGTGCAAATTCCTATATCTTTGACTTGAGAAATTAATTGAGACTCTCTAATAGTTCTCTGTTTTCTAATTCTATCATCTAATGATGAATTTCGATAATTTTTTTTCTTTCTTGCTTTGAGAATTGCTTTTTGATTATTCCATTTAGTAAGATATAGGTCTCCTTCTGCCCCTTTTTTTACTAGTTTCATTAAAATTATAACCCAAGTACAATGGATTAAAATCTAATTATGGAAGAAGGCGAAAAAAGACTCAAACAGGAAGATTGTAACGAAGACAATTTGGGAATGGGAATTATAACCTTAACAAACAAACGTTTGGCTTTTGATAAAACCAAAGGTAGAGTTATGGATTTTGCAAAGAAATTTGGAGAGACAATAATTGACGTTCCTTTAAATGATGTAAAAAAAGTTTGGAAAGAAGGTTTGTTTATGAAAAAAGTATGTTTTACTGTAAATACAAAAGAAGGTGAAAAAACATACAAGTTTGGTGTCCAAAATACAGGCAGTTGGTTAGAAGATATTCAAGAAGCAATAGATGATTTCAAAAATCAATAACCCACATCAACTGTATCTAATCTCCACGATTGTCTCACAAATGTTTCATCAATCTTAGCCCCATTTTTTACTGAAGATTCTAAAATTCCAGTCCATGCAATTTGAGAACCACAATCTCCTGAATATTTTAGGGGAGAGACAAAAAATTTACAATTATGTCTTTGACAGACTTTTTTCAGCATTTCAGAAAGTCTTTTGTTAGCAGCTACTCCTCCCACAATTAACAACTCTTTTTTCTTGGTAAATGCTAATGCTCTCTCAACTGCTTCTGCAATCATTGCAAAAGCTGTTTCTTGAAGAGAAAAGCATGCATTATCAATTCCTTTTGAAGCAATAGATTTTGTAGCTGAAAGTAATCCAGAAAATGAAACATCATTTCCTTTAATTACATATGGTAATGGAACATAGGTTGATGATTTGTTTGCAAGATCTTCAATGCGTTTTCCGCAAGGTGATGCAAATCCAATTGATCTTCCAAATTGATCAAGCAGTTGACCAAGTGTAATATCTAATGTTTCTCCAAAAACTCTCCATTTTCCCAAAATAAATGCAAGCAACATTGTATGACCCCCAGAAACCAGAAGAACTAGAGGATTTTTTGCACCAGTTAGTAGTTTTCCTAACTCAATGTGTCCTATTGCATGGTTTACAGGATAAATTGGAATTTTATAAAATGATGACAATGATCTTGCTAATACAGCACCAACTCTAAGACATGGTCCAAGTCCGGGTCCAGCAGAGTAGGCAAGAAGATCTAAATCTTGTATGCCAATCTTAGCATTTTGTAAACACTCTGAAAGCACTTCTGCACTGTTTTCTACGTGATGACGTGATGCTTCTCTAGGGTGAATTCCTTCTCCTTCAGGTGGATGATATGTTTTCCTAACATCTGAAAGAATTTTTCCTTTCTTGCCGTTATTTTCAATTACTGCACATGAAAAAGTATGAGCAGTACTTTCAATTCCTAAACATAACATTTTACCCTCTACTCATACTTGAGACTATTTTAATTACGTCTCCATTTTTTAGTTGATGTTCAGCACCAATTCTTTGTTTGGTTTTAACATCAATAGCATGTAAGAATCCTTTAGCTATATCAGCATGAATTATACCTGCTAAATCTTTTGCAGTGGATTTTGGAGGTAATAATTTTGCATCGGGTAGTATTTCTCCACCCTTATTACACAACTTAGTTTCATCTTCTACAGGATAAACTACAATTAATTTAAGAACATCAAAAATAACTGAATTTAAAACAGCCTGAACTCCTGTGGATTTTATCTTTGAAAGGACTCCATTTACTAGTTCAAGTGCCTTTTTTTGTTCAGGAGAAATATCTACATTATCATTTAACTTAAAATTCTCATCACCTGGACTATAATTAACTAATTTTGCTTTAGAGGCTTTTTTCAAAAGTAATTCAGTTTCAGCACTACATACAATAATTTTTGAATCGTTTTGGATTTGATTTATGATTTCTAAATCTTTACAAAGATCTGCTTTGTTAGCAGCAATCACTATTGGTTTTGTTTTTTTTCTTAATTCCTTCACAAATAAACTAAAATCAGAATCTTGCCAGTCTTCTGGTTTTTTTGTAAGAAGATTCAATTTTTTCAATACATTAGAAATATCATAATCTTTTATTCCAAGTCCACTAAATCTTTTTGAAATTCCATCTACAATTTTAGTAGTTTTTCGCTTGATTTCTTTTGTAAGAGTAGGCCATTCTCGCTTTAAGATTTGTTTGAACCATTCATCAAATTCTTCTTCTACAAATTTTACATCTTCTAAAGGATTATGAGTTCCAATAGGAACTGGTTGTCCTTGAATATCAGTAGAACCAGAAATATCTAGTACGTGAATTAAAGCCTCTGATTGTCTAGCATCGTCTAAAAATTGGTTTCCCAGTCCTTTTCCTTGATGAGCACCAGGCACCAATCCAGCAACATCAACAAGTTTTATTGGAATAAATCGAGTGCCACTCACACATAACGGGTTTTGATGTGTGATTCCAAAATGTTTGCAGGCACAATCACTCTTTACATAAACAACCCCAATGTTTGGTTCAATTGTAGTGAATGGAAAGTTCCCTATTTGAACAGGTGTTTCAGTAGCTGCTGAAAAAAAAGTTGATTTACCTACGTTGGTTTTGCCTAAAAGTCCAATTTGCATGCACATCAAGAACTCTTTTTGTAATATTAGTATTGCAGAAATCGTTTAATCCAATTCTTTTTCAAAGTATAATGTGAGTTTAGTTATTACAGGCAATCCAGGAGTAGGAAAACACACTATTTCAAAACATGTAGCCAAAGATTTGAATTATGAAATTATTGATATTAATAAAATCGCATTAAAAACTGGGTTGTATAATAAAAAAAATAAAACGCTAGATGTAGATGTTATAGAATTAAAAAAATATTTGAAAAAAAATATACCGAAAAAATCACTTGTGGTAGGACATTTAGCACCTTATGTAGTTTCTAAAAGCCAAGTAAAGTTTGCAATAATTCTACGAAAAAATCCATACAAACTTATCACAATTTATAAAAAAAGAAATTATTCAAATGAAAAAATTACTGAAAATGTAGGTAGTGAGATCCTTGGAACATTAGCATATGACTCTATAAAGAATTTTGGAAAAAACAAAACTCGTCAAATTGATACAACTAACAAATCTGTCTCTAAAATTTCAAACATAATTAAATCAATACTTAAAGGAAAATCCGTAGATGAGACAGTTGATTGGTTATCATTGGTTTCTAAAAAAGATGAATTAAAAAAATTCTTTTCGTATTGAATTAATAATGCAATTATTGGTGATATTGTGAAATGTTTGAAATAATAAAAAGTGATCTTGCTGGTAGAATTGGAATTTTGCATACTAACCATGGCAAAGTTGAGACGCCAGCTTTTGTTCCAGTAATACATCCTGTAAACCAAACAATTTCCACAAAGAAAATTCGTGAAATGGGTTTTGATTTAGTTATAACTAATGCGTACATAACCCGAAACCATTTTGGAAATGATGCAATTAAGCGAGGAATTCATGACATTATAGGTTTTGATGGACCCGTTATGACCGATTCCGGGGGTTTTCAAGTTTTAGAATACGGAGATGTAAATGTGTCTCCATCAGAAATTGCTTTGTTTGAAAATAAAATCGGAACGGATATTGCAATTCCATTAGACAAACCAACTGGGTATGGTTTAACAAAAAATAAAGCCAAATCATTTGTAGAACACACTCTCAAAGTTTCTAAAAAAACGTTACAAGAACGTAAAGAAAATGGTCAGATTTGGGTTGGGCCAATTCAGGGTGGAGAACACATGGATTTAGTAAAAAAATCCACTAAAGCATTAATACACTATGGTTTTCAAATGCTTGCTTTGGGAAGTCCAGTTGAGTTTATGGAATTATATGAATACAAATTGCTTGCAAATATGATAATTACAGCTAAAAAACTAATTCCTAGTTCTATTCCTTTACACTTGTTTGGTGCAGGTCACCCTCTTACCATTCCACTTGCAGTTTCTTTGGGTTGCGATACATTTGATTCAGCTTCTTACATGTTATACGCAAAACATCAAAGGTACATGACTGAAGATAAAACATATCATCTCTCGAAAATTTCAGAATTCAATTGCCTTTGTGAAGTTTGCACCAAACACACTCCAAAAGAATTGCTTTCTCTAAAAATGAATGAGAAAATAAACAAGATTGCTCTTCATAACTTGTTTGCTATAAAATCTGAAGTAAACAAAGTCAAAGAAGCTATCCATGAAGGAAGGTTATGGGAATATGTGATAAAAAAAGCCCGGGCTCACCCTAAACTTTATGAAACCATTGATATTTTCACCAAAAATCCTAATTACTTTATAAAAACAACTCCAAAATTCAAGGATTTGGCCATATTTCTTTTCTCTGAGGAAGACCAGTTTAGACCAGAAATTATCTCATATCATAATACCATTCGAAAATTTAAGTCAAAAAAAGATGTCATAGTCATTACTTCGGATACTTCAAGAAGGCCATTTTACCTCTCTACAGAATATGCTCTTTTGAAGAAAAAATTTGCAAGTAAAGAGTCGATCCAATTTTGTCAATATAATCCGTTTCTTGGAATAATTCCGCTGGAAATTTCAGATCTTTATCCAGCTGCTCATTATCTAATGTCTAATTTACAATTTAATCCAGAGCAATTTCCAGTTTTTGCCAAAACATGGATGACTTTTTTTAAGAAAAATAGATTTTCTATTGTCTACTTGAAAAAGGATGACGAGTTTCTAAAATTTTATTCAAAAATGTTACCAAAAGGAACAAGAAAAAAATTCTTTACTTGAATTAAAATAAGAAAAAGGGGTTTGCTTAAAGAAACCGTCTAAGCGGCGTCTTCAGCCCAACCTTTGATAAATACTCCGTTCTTGTGAAGAGGTACAGGTTGTCCTGCGGTGTAATTCATTGGTCTCATCCAAAAGATTGACTTTGTAGGACAAACTCCAATGCATGCTCCGTCTGAGATACATCGTTCTGGATAAAAGACAAATGCTTTTCCTCTCTTCCAGCCTTCTACAGGCTTTACTCGAAGTACATCTGGGCCAAGAGTTGTACATATTTCAACGCATAGTGCGCATCCAATACATCTCTGCTCGTCAATATCTGGAAGTATTGCTATTGGCATTTATTTCACTTAATTCAATCTCTGCCGGTTCCTATTTAAACCATAATTGAAATCCATAACAGAGTTATAGAAACTAAGATAAGGTGATTTTCGTGTTAGATATCAGGTAATTATGAAAAATTTTGTTATTATTTAATTAGTTAGAGCTAAGTTGAGATTTACATGAAAAGAACCTTCCAAAGTTGGTAGACATCTCTTCCCAAAGGTGTAAAAGAAAAGTTTTGTTGGAATGAAGAGGACAAACCTCATTTGAACCAAGGAAATTACGTATGGATAACAAATATGATAGAGGGAAATTCAAAAAATTTGAATCCTACAGTAGAAGAAATTTTAGATTGGGTAATAACAGATCAAATTGATGCAAGACGTAAATGAAGAGAATATGGGATAAAAATTCTAATACGTAATAAAAAAAACAAAAAAAGAATACGTGATTTACACGTTTTACTTTCTCATTGCATCAATTTGACCAGATGTAACCCAATCAAGCAGTTC